>Ga0222716_10001116_pt1 | contig 22601 bp, 16 predicted proteins | sample C33_13DmetaG_FD_165044 | JGI IMG/M metagenome (GOLD analysis project Ga0222716, IMG submission 165044) | Estuarine water microbial communities from San Francisco Bay, California, United States - C33_13D | ecosystem: Environmental > Aquatic > Marine > Unclassified | place: USA: California... | reverse complement strand
ATAGAACCAGAGCCTGAGGTAGAGCCAGAGCCTGAGGTAGAACCAGAGCCTGAGGTAGAGCCAGAGCCTGAGGTAGAACCAGAGCCTGAGGTAGAGCCAGAGCCTGAGGTAGAACCAGAGCCTGAGATAGAACCAGAACCTGAGGTAGAACCAGAACCTGAGGTAGAACCAGAACCTGAGATAGAACCAGAGCCTGAGGTAGAACCAGAACCTGAGGTAGAACCAGAACCTGAGGTAGAACCAGAGCCTGAGGTAGAACCAGAACCTGAGGTAGAGCCAGAGCCTGAGGTAGAACCAGAACCTGAGGTAGATGGCGGAGACGGAGACGGAGACGGAGACGGCGATGATGATGATGATGCTGATGGTGATGATGGTGGTGGTGATGGCACTGGTGCTGATGGCGGTGGGGATGGAGATGGCGATGGAGACGGCACGGGAGATGGCGACGGTGACGGTGACGGTGACGGTGACGGAGATGGAGACGGCGACGGAGATGGCGACGGCGATGGAGATGGCACTGGAACCGGATCTGGCTTTGGAATTAGCACCCAACGAGTAGATGTTACGTCTGGCGACCCTGCCGATATCGGCTATCTGTATGACTTCGAGAGCATCTTTGCGACACCTGAGCAAGAACAGCAGTTCATATCGCCCTACGGCGCTCGACAGTTCGAGGAAGGTGGCCCCGTCAGTGCCGATTCTGCCCTAATTGATGAGACAATTGCTATCTTGTCAGATATTGCTAATCGCTATGCGGAAGGTGGACAAATTGAACATACAACTGATAAGTTGTTACGACTAATTGGAGATGACTAATGAGCGACAACGATGATTCTGGTAGTTGGTGGGACGATATCACTGGCGCGTTCGGCGATTTTTTTGGTGATGAGGGTTTTGGCGGCTCTCTAATAGATTTTTTTACCGACGATAGCGGTGGTTTAGGGGGTTTAGCAGGTGCCGTTATCATGAACCAGCTCGGCCTATCAGACCCGAAAATACCCCAAGTGGGCTACCAAGGTGGCATTCCTGACTACACTGCCGCTAGACGACAGGTGCCTGTAGCTACTGGGATCGAACAACTTGACCAGACTGTACGCCCTATGGGTACAACTCGTATGGAAGCGGGTGACGTAGGGAGCACAGGACGTGTAATGCCGTTAAGGTATGATCCTAATCGTCGCCCCGGCAGTGGTGGACGTCGGTACTTTACCGATATTGATTACGTACCTACTGGACGAAATATGGGGGAGGATAAGGCAGTAGACAGTGCGGCTATGACAGCGGCACAAGGGCGTCAAGAACAACAAGCCTATGACCTACTACGCCGCAACCTAAGTAACCCTGCTAGAGAAGAGCGTAGTAAACGTAGCGGTGCTTTGCCGTTGATGGCTGGCCCCATGCCTGCGGGTCCGCAAGGACAACCTCAAGATCCTGTAGAGTCAGGTGACCGTGCGGGGCAACTTCCTCCCGACCAAGACGGTTCGTACGCACGTGGCGGCATTACCGCGCTTAAAAAGGGTAAATATTTAAACGGTAATACTGATGGCATGGCTGATAAAGTACCTGCTACTATTGACGGTAAGCAACCTGCGGCACTCAGTGACGGTGAGTTTGTTATCCCTGCGGATGTCGTCAGCCACTTAGGAAACGGCAACTCCGATGCAGGAGCGAAAATCCTAGAACAAATGATGGCGCGTGTACGTAAAGAACGTACAGGTAACGAAAAACAGGGCAAAGAAATAACCGCCCGTAAGATGCTCCCAGCGTGAGGTTATAGATGAGTAACGGTGCTCCAGATCCAACAGCAGACCCTACAGCCGCACCAGATCCAATTGTCGGACAACGAGCAGGAGTAGAGTCATCTCTGTCTTCATGGGCCGGTCCGTATGTTACGGACATGCTCGGTCGCGGTGCGGCTCTAGCAGATCAACCCTACTATGCGTACGAAGGGCCGTTGACAGCAGGCGAGTCTGGGTTACAGCAACAAGCGTTCCAAGGTCTTGCAGGGTTAGCTGTTCCAGACAATATGGGAGCTTTTACTCCCGGTTCGTTTACGGACCAAGGCACTATGGATCAGTACATTAACCCCTATATTCAGGGCGTATTAAATCCACAGCTAGACGAATTACGCCGACAAACTGACATCTCACGTCAACAACAGGCAGGAAAACTCACTCGTGCCGGTGCATTCGGCGGTTCACGTCAACAACTTGCTGATACTGAGTTAACTCGTGCCATGCTGGATAAGATGACCGGTGCTACAGGACAAGCCTACGCTGACGCATTCGAGCGCGGGCGAGATCAGTTCAACATCGAACAGCGTACGGGCCAACAAGCGCAAGAGTATGCAAATCGATACGGCCTTGAAGCACTTGCCGCACAAGGGCGTGGTGGTGATATCCAACGAGGTATCGAACAAGAAGGCATCATGGCAGATCGTTTACAGTTTGAAGAAGAACGCGACTTCCCTTACAAGCAGGTGCAGTACATGCAGTCACTTCTTCAGAGCTTGCCACTTGAGGCCCAGTCTTACTCGTACAACCAACCAAGCACGTTAGGAAATATTGGAAGTTCTGCTGGTGGGCTTGATAAGTTATTTCAAATACTCGGTATGTTAGGTAAGAAAGAAGAGGGCGAATAAGTGTCTATTGATAGAGAGATTAACTCGCGTGTTGATGCTTTTGGTAGTAACCCTCAAGCGTTGCAAAAACGGTACTCGATAACGAAGGAACTTGTTGATCTGCTTGCCTTACAAAAGATCAAGAAGGACATGGATTCGGCACGCGCCTCAGTTGAAGCACAAATGCAGACCAACCCCGCTACAATTAAGCAACAACGTGAGCAAGAAATATTTGGTCGTACAGCACAAGATGTAGCCCAGCAAGTTGGTGGTGCACTTCAAACTGCTCAGAATCAAAAGCAGATGGCCCAACGTCGCCCCGCGCCACAGGGTCTAGGCGCTCTGATGCCTCAACAAGGACAGCGCCCCCAACAGCCTCAGCGTATGCAGGCAGGTGGAATTGTTGCTTTCCAACAAGGTGGAAACGTAGACGCGAAGAAAATACAACAATTCGTAAACATGGGGCTAACTGACGATCAAATTAGGACAGAAGTAGAGAAACTTGGCCTGCTTCCGCAAGCCGCCGATAGAATTATTCAGCAGGTGCGTCTCCAGCAAAAACAAGACATGTCTTTACAGCCGCCACAACCAAAAACGCAGTCCATAGACCTTGCGTCTGATGATCCTATGCTGGCTACTCAAGGTACTCAACCACAGCCAAAACCCACTATGAAAGCTCCTACTAGAAGTTCTAGGGAAATTACGGCTGGGTTTGAAGATACACAACAAAATTTACGTGATATAGGTGTTAAACCACAAACTGCGCCAGCCCCCGACCCAACAAATACAGGTATTCGTACTGCCGCAAAAGGCTTTCCTAAAGTTACGAACGAAGACGGCACGCGTAAGTCAGCTACACAGCTTGTAACTGAAATGGACCCGTTGGAATCACCTCAGATAGATACATCTCAAGCTAATCAAGCTGGCCTTGCTGTCCTGAAAGACTTTGGTATGGGGCCAGATGACCTTAAAGATCCTGAACAATACCGCAAAGATGTTCGCGATGATGAGGCAGATTTCTTCCGTCGTGACGAGAAGATGAAGCGTTATGAAGGATTGCTTGCTGAACAACGTGCCCTCGACGAAGCACAATCTGACCCTAGAGCCTTAGCACGTGAGCAATTACAAGCAGGTCTGATCGGCATGGCTGGGCGCGGTAGCACGGCAGGTGCTGGATTCGGTGCAGGTGCAATGACTATGGGTCGCTCTCAGAAACGCGATGCTCAAAATCGTCTGAAGAGAGTTGCTGACATGGTTGACAACATGGAGAAGCAAGACCTTGACCTTGCTAAGAAAGCCTCTGATGTTGGTAGAGAAGCGCTCACACAAGCGGCGCAAAACCGCCGTACGGCTCTTGAAGCGATGTACACAATGCGAGGCCAAGAACTCAATACTATTCGTAAACAAGCGGAGATGGATTACAACGCTAACAAAGACAATATTAAGAATCTACTAGATGCTTCTGTTGCTGACGCAACAAGCGAGTTAAGGCAATCGATTCAAGAAGGCAACGACCTTCAAAGAGCGATGGCTATCTTGCAGAATCTAACTCAGCAAAATCAAAGAGCTTTGGATACCCTACGAGAGAGCTTTACTAAGTCAATACCGTATTTGAAGGCATCGGGAGACTTAACAAGAGCCGTAGACAGAAACGACGCTGAAGCCATTCAAACTGCACAACAAACATTAGATCGGTTAGAGCAGGAATATGCAGTCAGAGCAGAGCAAATGCTTAGTGATTCAGGATCTACACAATTAGAAGCTGAACTTCGAAAGAGAATAGGGTTTGACGCTCCGCAACCAAGGTTTGATACTAGCGTAGACGATGGTTTCGGTAACATGACTGTATCTCCGTAGGAATATTTATGCCTACTTATTCTATTGTTGGGCCTGACGGAAAAACTTATTCGGTAGATGGTCCAGAGGGAGCTACTAGACAGCAAGTTATACAAGCTGTTAAAGCGCGTATGGACAGCGACCCGTCTATACCTGCTGAACCCACGGTAGCCCCTCAAGAAGAAGCCGGTTTTATTGAAAACGTATTAACGGGTTTTGGAACTGGTGCTGTAAGCACAGGTGAGCTAGCGTCTCTAGGTGCCGCCGCACTCCTCGAAGAAGAGGATGAACTTGCCGCTCGCGCAAAGATACAAGAAGTCGCTGAGTCATTACGGCCTGAAGGTGGCGATCCCGATTCTTATACGTACAAGATAGCCAGTGGACTCGGCTCAATTGCAGGTGCTCTTGCCCCTGCCGCCGCTGTTACTTACGGTGCACCCGTTGCTGGTGCAGGTGCGGTCACTGCTGGACTTGCAGGTTTAGGTACCGCAGGAGCTATTGGTGTTGGCGCGGGTGCTGGTGAAGCTAGTGAACGAGCAAGAGCATTCGGCACTACTGAAGAAGAGCGAAACATAGCCACACGTAGAGGTGCGTTAATCGGTCTATCAGAGGCGTTTGCACCAGCATTCCTTAGAATTCTTAAAGTTCCCGTATTAGGAGATCTTATAAAGAAAGCTGGTGGAGAGTCTGCCGGTTTTATGGGGTCTTTGCGCCGGGCTGTGGTTTCAGGTTCAGGTGAGGCCGCTCAGGAAGCCGCCGCAGGTATCGCTCAAAACCTTGTTGAGCAGGGGTATAACCCCGAACGCGAACTTATTGATGCTGGCGTTGCAGAAGAAGGTCTTGTTGGCGGCGCTTCCGGTGCGATTCTTGAACTTATCTTAGATAGTGGCAAGGCCGTACGACGCGGAATGCGCGGACAAGGTGGGCCTGAACGTGTTGAAACTTCACCAGAACCAACTCCTGAACCTAGTGAAGTAGAGCCACCTGCGCCGATTTCAGAGGATGACGTAGAGCCTACTATAAAAGCTGAAGAAATATCCCCACTTGAACAGCAGGCGATTGAAGCGGCTGAACGAGGCGACGAAGCTACGTTTGAAAATCTATCGCGTCGTATTGAGTTAGAGCAAGAAATTAATGACGCTATAGAAGCCGACGATGAGGCTACGTTTGAACGTGCTTCACAAGAGCTAGCGTTTGAAGAGCGTAGAGCAGAAGATCCTAGCATTGATGAGCGTAGGAAGTATGGACCCCCAGAAGGACCGCTAGGTTCCCCACTCGAACGTGCCCGTATAGAACGAGAAATAGCACAAGAAGACAAACTTCAGGAAACTGATACCCGTGTTGCAGAAGCTGAACGTGCACGTAGCGAACAGCGTCGTATGGACATCCTTCAGCAGACGATCGACGATACTCCTACGCGTAACTACAACACACTCGCAAAGAATTTTGAGCAACGCCTTACCGATGCAGGTTTGACTGATACGCAAGCTAACCAGCGTGAAGCTCAGATTATTGAACGCGCGGTTAATGTTCAGCGTGCAGAGAGAGGTGATCGTGAGGCACCTGCCCCAACACCTGCACCGTTAGAGCAAGTCGAAACTACACCAGAATCGACACAGCTAGGTGCTATGGAGGCTCGTGTACGTGAGCGACCTGACTCACCTCAAGCTACATTACCCGGCATAAAAGAACCTAGAAAACAACAAGCTCCTACTCCTGCACTGGAAGAACCTGCACCACAAGCGGACGTACTTACAAAAGAACGGTTAGATACGCTTGGTATAGCCCCGAGTATGCAGTCTGTCTTAGTTAATAAAGATGTTAACAAGCCCGAAACTCAGCGGCGGTTACGTAACTTTGCGGGGGGTAGGAGAGGAAGTGAACAAGCGCGTGCGAACGTCGCGCAGTTGGTAGAAGATTTATCAGGGGGGCAACGTGATTTATTTACGCCGACGACCGCGCGAGGACGCGGACCAGCCGTTGATGCAGGAGTTCAAGATGCCAGCGTTGCAAAACCTCAGCAAGCTCCAAGTGGAGTTAGCGTTCCACCTGTTGTACCAGATGTGGGGGCGGAACGAGCAGTACCTCCTACACAGCCAGATACCGCTGTCATTGTCCCACCTACAGGAACAAGAGTGGGAGACGTTGGAAGAGGCGTTGGAGAGTCTGTACGAGGAGCGGTTGCTGAACAACCTACACTAGAAACTCCAGTCGCCCCGGCGCAGGCAAAGAAAGCTACTGCACCTAAACAAGTTACACAAAAAGCTAAGACGCCTGCGGCCCCGGCAGAAAAGAAAAAAGAAGTAAAGGCTAAAGCGCCTAAAAAAGAAGCTAAAAAGCCTGCGGCTAAAGAACCTGCGCCACCTAAAAAACCTACACTACGCAATACCTTAGACGAAGAAACGCGAAAAGAGCTTGAATATCAGAAGGAAGCAGAGCAGTTACGTGCACCTCGCACCTATGAAACACCAGAAAGTGATGATCCCGTAACTGTATCGGACATCAAGAAGATCGCCGTTATTATTAAGTCTGCTAGAGTTCGTAGTAGGAAAGCAACTCAAGTTGTAGCGAAAGAAATAAAAAGATACTTGGCTACGCCCGAAAGAATTATTGACGGTATTGCTGAAGCTATTTACGAGGATGTGACTGATGCAAGTAATTATAGAGTACCTACGGATGAAGACGGGACACCGCTAGATTCAGAAGCTACTCGAGAGTACATGCAGGGGCATAGTGCTAAGAACGCTCGTATTGTACTTGCGTGGCTAAAAGAAAACGGATCTAAACAGCTTAATGATTGGATCGATGGTCGCCGCACTAGAGTTCAGGCTTTAGAGAACCGCCAAGTTGCCGACATCATCCGCATACTCAAAGAGCAGGATAAAGCAAGGGGCACCAGCAAAAGACTATCTGAAAAGCAGATACGTCAATACGTGCGCGGTGAAATCGACGATACAACCGCTGAAATTATTGGGCGGGCCATAGAAGCAGATGCCGCTCGTAAACAAACCGCAGAAGAGAGAGCCGAGCAAGAAGCCGCTGATGAAGCTGTTGCGGATGAAAGAGCACGTATTATTGATATCGGTGATATTGAAACGTTTGATGATTCACTGCCGTTAGAGCTACGTACGGGCGCTACGTTAGATATAGAACTTCATCCTGCCGCTGTAGCCGCGTTAAAAGACGGTGATCTTCCCGGTGCATTAGCAGTATTGGCAACTTCACCCAACAAAGACGTAGCACGCATTGCACAAAGGTTTGCCGAAAACATTGGTAAGACAAAAGTTGAGTTGTTCTCATCTAAGGCTAAAGATAGCGTCTCCGGGACGTTTGACCCCAAGACAAATACAATACGTATAAACACTGCAACAGGCGTTAATCAACACACTCTTCTGCACGAAGTAGCTCACGCACTGACTTCGGCATCGTTGTCAAACAAGTCAAGCCCCACAACTAAACAACTTAACAAACTGTTCGATGATGTTAAGGACATGCTGGGTACGGCGTATGGCACCAAGAACCTCGATGAGTTTGTCGCTGAGGCTATGTCGAATCCACAGTTTCAAGCAGATCTTGCGGGACTCAACCCAAATGGATCAGACGTTAACGCGTTACAACGTTTCTTCAATAGCGTAGGTAACTTCATCCGACGTTTGATTGGACGAGATGCTAAAGACATTGACTCTGCCCTAACTCGTGCTGACATGTTGATTAACGAGATCCTTGCTCCTGCACCCGAGTACCGCGATGCCAACTCGCTAGCCATGAAAAGCGATGCGGAAGGCGTTAAACAGGTTATGAATGACGTGGGTGAAGTGCAAAAGGCTGTTGGTAAGCCAATCAACAAGAGAGAACGCACGTCTCTTGCTCGTAGCACATTCGACTACCTACAAAGAAATGTTAAAGACGCAGGCAGTGCGGCTAACGCGGCTCGTAGAAAAGCACTCTTAGCCCTGCTTGATTTGCAGGCACTCGGCGATGTCTCAGGATTGTACAACGAGAAAGTTGGCCTACTTGCTAGTGAGATTCTGACAACAATCAAAGAGATGCGCGGCATGATGGACAACCGTGCGAACGTTGTATCGAGAGAAGTTGCTAAGGTAGAAAAGTTACTCAAAGGCGGTAGGTCTTTAAAAGATAGAGTAAAACTAGGAGCTACGCCAAAACAAAAACATCTAGACGAACTAATCTACAATCCTGAATACGGTGCAACAATTTATCAGGTAGACCCAACTAAAAAACGATCAGAGTACGAAGGTGAGACCGACGAAAACGGTAACAGTCTTGCTGAAGTATGGGACGCACAACGTACTGACTGGGAAGCTCTAGGAGAAGACGGTCAAAAAGCGTATGTCACTATGCGCGACACGTACAAAAACTTATATAACGAACTCAAGGCGGTTATCAGCGAACGCATCGACTCCACTGCTGGAGCTAATACAGCGCTAGCAAACAAACAGAAGCAGGAAATATTCGCTAAGTTGTTCGATACCAAAGCACTTGATGTCTATTTTCCCTTGATGCGGGAAGGCGAATACAAACTAAGTTATACATTCAAAGCGGGTAAGGCACCGAAGGGTGAAGATATTCACGGGTTCTTAATGTTCAACAGTAAGGCGGAACGAGATGCCATAGCTAAAGAACTTAAGGCCAACTCCGACATCGATAGCGTAGACGTATTCGACGGCAACTTCAAAGTATTGAAAGGCCAAAACGCGCCATCTTCAACGTTTATGAAAGAGATACTTCAAGTAGTTGACGCATCCGGTGTAGACCCCGTAGTGCAAGATCAGCTAGTACGAATGTTCGTAGCTACTTTGCCAGAGTCTTCGTTCGCTAAATCTCTCCAACGCCGTAAAGGTGTAGCTGGATACGACTCAAATTCAGTAAAAGCTATGAAGACCAAAGGGTTTGATCTTGCACGGCAGATCGAACGAATGCGATATCTAGGCCGAATTCAAGATTTGGAAGGGCAGTTAGCCGATAAAGATATCAAAGCTAGAGAAGGCCAAGAATCTCAGCTAAACGAAATTCGCGAAGAACTTATACTGCGGACTGAGTTCGCTAAGTTTGGTTCTGATAGTAAATTGTTTGGTATACCTATAGAAGGTGCGGCACGAACAGTTAACCAAATAGCGTTCGTGTACACGATTGGTGCTAACGCGGCATCAGCGGCGGTACAGCTATTTCAACTACCTATGTTTACGTACCCGATGTTGGGTGCAATTTATGGTTACGACAATACACAAGCAGAGATGATGAGGGCGTCTCGTATTGTCATGGGCGCAGGAATGAAGAGCGGTGAGACCGTAGGAGATCGAATTGCACCAGCGGCGGGCATTGACCTGTACTATGATATTTCTGACGACGCTACATCTATAGAGTTAAAGAAGGATTTAAAGGTGCCTGATAAGGTACTTAAAGACCTTGAACGACTAAAACCCCTTGTTTTAAAAGCATACCGACAGGGAGATCTATCACGGTCATTCGTACTTGATTCAATTGGGTTGAAAGAAGGTGGTAGGGCACGCGATCTAAGTTCTGTTCCCAAACTACTACGATCGGGTTTAGACTTCGGTACCGGTTTGTCCGCGATGATGTTTAACCAAGCAGAGCGTTTGAATCGGCAGACTACGTTGATTACAGCATATCAACTTGAGTTAAACCGGTTGAACAAAGAACAACCCAACTTGTCTAAAGCTGTTAGGGAAAATATGGCGGCGGACACCGCTATATACAACACGTTAGAACTTAACACTGGTGCAACACTAGAAACTGCCCCACGTATCGCGCAACAAGGTCTTGGTCGAGTCGCCATGATGTACAAAACGTACGGCCTACGTATGTACTACACTATGTTCAAGACCGCAGGTAAGGTGCTAGAAGACTACCGACAAGCGCGTATAGATTCTGGCGTGCCGAAAGCGCTGGCAAACGCCGCTACAGGTGTAGCCGCAAGGCAGATGGCTGGTATACATGGGTCAGCAGTTCTATTCTCCGGCATACACGGCATACCGCTCTACGGCGCGGTTCAGCTTATGTTTGACAACAATTTATTTTACTTCAGAGATATGATTAGGGCGATTGCAGACCTATTCGAGGAAGAGGAAACGCTATACCCAGAGCAGAGTGACGACTTTAATACAATCGTTAGAAGTTATCTTGGAGAAGGTTGGTACAAAGGTGGGCTAAACGCCGCGTTAGCAGAGAGCGGTGTCGGTGCTGATGTCGCCTCCCGTATACGTTTGACGGGCTTGCTTGTTCAACAGAATCGATTTAACCCTGATCCTTCTGTAGAAGAGTTCTTTGGATACTATCTTGGTGGCCCCGCTTTAAGTGTGGGTAAGCGTATTGGAAGAGGTATTACAGACTTCCAAGAAGGTAATTTTGAACGTGGCTTCGAAGGTATTCTTCCCGCTGGTGTTAGCAACATGTATAAAGCCGTAGGGCGCTACAGTAGAGAAGGTGGTATCAAGACACGTCGAGGAGATCCTATCTACGACGATATAACATCAGGCGAACTTGCTGTTCAATTCTTTGGCTTTGCTCCTGCGGAGTACATACGTATTCAAGAAGAGAATCAAAACTTAAAGAACATTGATAGAAAAACTAGCAAGAAGCGTTCAGACCTTATGAAAGACTATTACCTTGGAATGCGTATGGGTACTTGGGATGATATGGACGAGGCTTTACTTGAAATACTTAAATTCAATAAAGCGAACCCGAGTTTTAACATTGACTACGACTCGTTACAAAGGTCCGTACTCCAGCATCTCAAATCATCTGGTAAGATGTATAACGGCGTACAACTATCGCCAAGAATGATGGACGCCATTGAAGCCAATCGAGTCGGGCTTGAAGAGACTTTCATAGCACCTAAATAAAAAACCCCCTTCGGGGGACCAAAGGGGGTAAAGCCACATACTTTTCGGAGCCGTCAAGTAGGGCGAGGAGAACGACAGAAGGATCGGGTGGAACCCACTGCCGCAAACACACTATCACATTTTACGCCAAAAACGTACCCCTAGGCACTCACCTTCAATCCTAAGACGGCTCTCTATCTCCCATCCTTTCTCGGTGCAGATGCGGGTAACTTCCTTTGTGGCTTCTTCTGTGTTGATGCACGGCACGAAGATTGACGCGCCAATATTCATATTGTCCCAATTGACTTCGATCCGCACCCCGTCAGGGGCAAGATCATAAGTCTTCAAGATTTTCATCGTCAGGCTCCATGTCAAACTTCATAGCAAGCACGTCGGATGCCGGTAGCTGTAGGTTTGTGCCTTTGGTTAAGCGCACCTTCTTACGCTTGCCGTTACACTTCTGCATGATCTCGTTCACTAGATGCGCGTAGTTAATTTGCAACTCTCCGCACCATTCTTTCAGCGGTTTGGGCTTAACATAAAACATCTTAGTGTCTGTTTCGTACCGAGCGATTAAACGTCCACGAGCAATCTGTTCAGGTACTACATATTCATCTAACCCGTTATTGTGCACGCCTCGATTGTCCGCCGTACTTTTGATCTGCAAGATGTAGCTAATGTTTTCAGTAAAGAAATCGTCCAAAACGTCGTACACAGTGCCGCCCATATCTGTCATGTTGCGTTTGTTCTGCTCGACTAAATCCGACACCGCCCACTTAAAAACATTCTGAACATCGAAATCATGCAGTCCCGCCTTCTTCGCGATAAGTAGACCGGCAATCGTTGCGGTTATTGTCGCAGACCAGAACCGGTTTTCAGACGTCAACTCAGCCTTAGCATCCACACGCTTCTGCACGTCCCATACAATCTGCTGGCACGCCTGTAAGTTTTTCATTATGTACTGTACGTAGGTAATCCCCGCGTGCCCGTAGTTACTTAGAAGACTACTCTCGAACGCATCGGTAGTTTCTTTGTCTTTAACCGAATCAAACATACGCTCTACACGGCACTCAAGAACCCGTTGCGCCTCTGCTTTCGGCATAGCTTTCGCCATACTGATACGCTCTACTACGCTGGTGTTAGCGGTGTACATCATAAGAAGACTCCAACGCCCACCTCGATACCGCTCAACGTTTGAGCTGGACGACATACGCCCCCGTTGCTGTCCACTGGTGCCTTGATACACAAGCTCTGACATCTGTCGTGGGGACATATTAGTGATCTCGTCAATGCCCGTAGGCAAGCTGTGCATCACTTCAGCGCGGTTCATCTTAAAGTTATAGGTGTCGTCCTTCTGCAATACGAGCTGTTCTGGGTCTCCCCATATACCGGATGCGGCTAACAACAGTGCCGTCTTACCCACACCAGAGTCTTTATTGTAGAACGAGACAGTGCCGCAGTTAGTGTTCAGAAACTCCATTAACGGACTGCCGAATCCCATACCCAAAGCAAATTGTTGGAGGACGAACTTCTCATCGCTCCACAACTCTAAGTTATCTCGCCACTCTTGGTACGTACCTTTCGGTTCAAACGCAGGGAAAAGTCCTACTGTTTGGTTAGAAGGCGGATTGAATTCAATAACATCAGGAGTAATCTTTTGGTTACCCAAAATAAACGCACTCATGCTGTCATCTGCCCACCCGAACTGCCGATGTGCTTGGTCTGCTGTACTAGTAGCTTGCAACTCGTCTACCCAACTTAATGTATAGCTCATCAAATCATCCATCTTTTTTACAGTGACGCCCCGTGAGGATAGCGTCTTGCGAAACTCTTCTGTCGATGTGACAGCACTCATAGGTAATGTGAACTCTCGCACCCCGTCCCGTGGCAAGTGCAGACGCATAACAATAGCCTCGCCTACCTCTGGGTCGTGCACGCGCTTCACTACATACAGATCGTTGTGGTACAGCTTCTTCTCTTCAACGTCACCGTCTTCGTTCTTAGTCCTAATATAAACGCCGCCGTTTGCTCCACGCACGTAGGGCGGTGGGTACTTAGGTATCTCATAAGTTGTTTTAGGTTGGTTAGGAAGTTCTAGTGCCGGGGCTTCTACGTATACACCTTCATCAGTTACCTCAGCTTCCTTAAGCCGCTTACCCAATACAATCGGCGATTTTATGTTTCCCCATTGCGGGCAGTTAGAACAAACGTCAGGGTTAAATTCATCGAACTTAACGCACGTGTACGGTCCTTTGATCTGACTGAGCTTTTCCTTGGTGTCTTCTGGCGTGTACTCAGGATGGTTCTTCGAGATGACGTGCATCGCTTTGTCGCTGTCTGAACAGAACTTCGCAATAGACAGTCCCGCACGCCACAAAGGTTCGCTCGTTTCTTCTTGGTGTCGGATGATGTTGTACAATTGCTCACACCCATCACCTCGTAGCGTCTTAACCAGAATATCCTTGAACACATTTTCTTGGTTGCCCATCAGGTTGTGCATGGTCTGGCTCAACTCTTTGGGTATGTGTTTAGTGGGAACTGGTATCATTTCCCCACCAAGTAATTCTGAGAATGTGTCAAAACCGACAGCCGCGATTGGCTCACCTAAGCCAAAAAAGTTTACGTCAGACGGCGGGTTGGTTTTGTAGTTATGTGTGTCAGGAATTCTTAACACGCGTGCGGCATCAGAAGTGACTGCGGGGTCAGCAAGAAAGTTTTGCTTGGCACACAATCGCTTAAGCCTCTCCGCTACAGGAAACCAATCCTCATAGCAGACCGACTCATCTAAGAACCAATACACATGCACGCCGCGACCCGAGTTAATCATCGTCGGATTCGGCAAAGAATTCGTAGTGCAGAACTTACGCAGTTCTTTTATCGCTTCTTCTTGCGAAGCAAATTCTTTTGTAGGGCCACAATCAAGATCGAGAAAGAACGACTTGAGGTGCTTTACGTTGTCAACCTTACGTGAGTTAACTTCTTTAAACGTAGCCAACCCGTAGTAAACATCATATCCCTGTTGGTCGAAGTGACGTGCGGCATCAACAACTTCATCAATAGAATCGTAGAACTTTTGAGTTTTTCTTTCGTCCGCCGATTTCGCCGCAAATACGCAGTAATGTCCCTCGCTACTCAACACCTTTTCTAAAAATGTTTTTGTTTCCATGTATCCACCCGTTGCGTGAGGCGCTACGGCAGAGACGTTTGTCCCCCGCCCTGCCGTAGCGCGGTTCAATTATCTTTGTGACGAGTAAGTTAGTCGTCCCAGTTGTCGATAATAGAACTGAGGTCTTCACTTTCTGCGGGTGCTGGAGCAGATTTCTTAACAACTTTAGTTGGCTCCTCGATAGCAGGTTCTTCGGCTGGAGCATCGAACCCATCAAGGTCTTCTGCCACTGGCGCTGGCTTGCTGACTGCAAACGGATTTGACTCATTAACATCGAACCCATCGACAGCACTAAACGGAGAAACACTCTGACGTTCCGCGAGCTTTACTACCTGAGCACCTCGCAGTCTTAAAGATACTCCCGCACCCATCGATGCGCTATAGGGAACACCAACAACAGCGATATTTACTACGCTATCACTTGTTAGCTGGAAGTCGTCGGGTAGCTTCTGCGTCTTAGCGTCGTACTGCGCTGGCTTAGTTGTCTTCTCGCCGTTGTACGCACCTTTGAGATTGGCTTTGTACTGAAACATACCGTCATCTGTTTTCTTGAACGGGTTCTTTATGTCAGGCCAATTAGACTTCTTGCGTTCGTTGTAGAGTGCTTTCATGTAGGAGTACAGCGCACGTGCCGTGTCCTCATCGACCTTGAACTGCAAGGTGTACTCCGCACCATCATCGAGTGCGTCACAAGGAACGGACCGGTTTTCGGCTGTATCAAACCGATACGTGCGGTCTATCTTAGGGTAAATAGCAATTGCATTGCTGATAACGTGTTGCTCAGTTGACATGGTTAGTCTCCTTAAGTTGCATTTACAGAGGGGTAAACAAAGCCGTCTACTTCTGCAAAGGGTTGCCCTTTTTGGGGCGGGTTAAATGAAATCGCTTCGTTGGCTTCATCGGCAGTAGCTAATGAAACTACGAGGTCAAGCTCCTCTTCTTCGAGGGGGCGGTGTGCTTGGAAAAACAGCTTTGGTACAGGGCTATCACGATCAAAAGCACAACGTGTTACCACAGAAATAACCGGTGTGTTATGCGTAGCTAGGCGCTGTGCATAGGCTTGCATCGGCATCTTACCGTCTACTGCCCGACCAAAAATTGAAGTGGCTGGGAGCTGTAGTTGGTAAACCTTATCAAGCTGTTCGTCTAAGACGACCGCTAAACGCTGTGCGAACCGACACGCACGTCCACCACCTTGGCCTGATCCTCTTATATTTTGAGGGCAGTCCATACACCGTGATGCTTGGCGATCTTCCATAGGAACATCAGGTGATGGTTGGGTTGTGTCTGCTGACCAACATGTAGGCGGTGTTGGATTGTTCGCATCAAACGCATTGGCGTAATAAGATCGGGAGATCTTAGCGGCGTTTAAGATAACAAACTTAATGTTATCGCTGTCCGCTACAGTCACCGGCTTACCACTTTCGATAATACGAAACGTTCCACCACTTAGACTAATCCGGTTCATCAGACGTCATCATCAAGAGGAGCAGTAAACATGTCAGCCCAATGCTCATCAGAACCACCAGACTCTGCTTGGGCTTCGGAACCATTCACTACTACTTCAACCGGCTCAGGCTTACCATCGGTTTTATTTGCTAGGGCCGTAGACACGTCCGCAACAGAAAAACGATAGGTATTCCCTACCTTGATGTAGGTGGTCTTGGGTATATGTCCTTGACGCACCCATGCCCTGATTGTCGAAACAGACACAGAGAAGTGCTTGGACAGGTCTTCAATTGGTACAAATGGACCGTTCATTATTTCTTCCTTACTGAGATTGTGTACTCGGAATCCACATTGAGACCTTTCGGCACAATGTCGGGGTTCTCTTCAAGAAAGGTCTTCACGTTGGTTTGGTTTAGGCGCTTCTCCATAAACTCAGGAACTTCATGCTCAAGCACAAACTTGTGCATCTGCTCCCAGTCGCTGGTCCAATACCTAGTCCTTACCGAACGGTAGAACAACCCTTCAGAAGTTTTGACGCTTTCGAGGCCGTTGTCTTTGCAGTAGTCGAGTAGGGCGGCCTTTACCTTATCCATTTGCTGGTTAAGGTTGACCTCTTTCTCTTTGTACTCCGCAGATAACTTAGCTTTCTCGTCACGGATTTTTATATAAACACGCGTTAGCTTTTCTGCTAACCCTGCTACTTCGCTCATTTGAGTCTCCTACGCACACGACACAAGTGTCGGGGTTTTCACTCTACTTACACGTTATGGGCTAGTCAAGCAATTCTTTGTATAAATCGATCATTTTTGTGTGTACGTCAATTCTACTATCTAGTAATGAGTAAACACGCTTTTCAACAGGAGATCCTTGTAGTTGTACAACTGTACACTTGTGGTCCTGTCCTGATCGGTGCACGCGAGCGTTTGCCTGTGCGTAGGTTTCTAAGGAGCTGGTTGGTCCCCACCACACCACAGTGTTAGCGGCTGTTAACGTGACACCGTGAGCCGCCGCTTGGGGTTGAATCACAAGCACGTGGGGGGTGTCGCTTTCTTGGAATCGTTTGAAGATATCCGTACGTTTGTGTGCCGGAACGTCCCCACGTATTACCTCTGTGGTTATGCCGTCGGCTCGTAGTTTGTCAGTCAAGATATCGATAGTGTGTTTGAACGGTACAAACACTAAGACCTTCTTACTACTCTCGTCGATAACCTCTCGAAGCACTTTGTATCGGTGCTTGATATCAAACTCCAGCGCACCTCCATCGTCGGTGTAGACTGCACCAGAAGATATTTGTAGGAGTTTGCTCATGTTGATTGCGGCGTTAGCGGCGGTAATCTCTTCACCAGCGGCCTGTATTACAAGCCTCTGCTTGAGGTCTTTGTAGTATTTAGCTTGTTGTCTTGTCAGCTCAACCTCACGTTTGGTGTACACCATCTCCGGCAGGTCAAGACATTCTTCTTTGGTAAACCGAATCGCTGGCTGTAGTGCTTCGTACACTATCTGCGTGGCGTTCTCTTTCGGCGTCCATTTAAACTGCGTGACCTTGTGCATCACCATGTCTCGGAATGCACTAAAGAATCGTGGTACACCAGCAGGGCTAACAAGTTTGGCTAGGCCATACGCATCAAGGGGGGACTGCGCGGCAGGAGTACCCGTCATCAACCATAACCACGTCTTATTATCTAACAATTTGAACAGCGTTTTCCAACGCTTGGTCTGCGGATTCTTGTAGTGAGTCGCTTCGTCAATGATGATGCAGTCGAATCCGCCGTTACGTATTTCGTCGAGGACAATCTCAACACCGTCATAATTTATTACGACGTACTCAGAACCTTCATTGATTATCTTCTTGCGCTTCTCTTTACTGCCGTAGGCAACCGACACCGTGCGGTGCATCGCAAAACTAAACAAGTCATTACGCCATGCACTATCCATGATAGATAGCGGGCATATTATAAGCACCCGTCGTATTTGCTTTTGCGTCATTAAGAAATCAGACGCCCAGATTGCTGATGCTGTCTTGCCCGTACCTTGTTCGTTGAAGCAGAATGAACGGCGGTTCATAGTAAGGAAGGCCGCTGTTGTCTTCTGGTGTTCGTAAGGTTTGTATTGTCCGGGCCAGTTGTAACGTCCTTGAATAGGTGATGGGACGTTAATGTTTAAATTCTTGAGGCTGTGAGCTTCGTCTACACCCCAGTTAACAACAACCTTGTTATCCGAAAGTTCCCGACTTTTTTGGACTGTCGTTGTCACTTTGTTTGGGTTTCGTAGGCGCAACAAAAGCGCCTTGTTGTCTAATATTTGCACGTTGTTCTCCATCGGCGCGCCGTTCAGTCGGCGTTATATTACGGCTCTTTATTTGTTCTAGTTGCCGGTCAACTGATTTGACGAGCTTCGGTAAGTCTTCAAGTTGAAACTCGTCTAAGTAATTTGCGAACTCTACTCCAAGTGCGGATTCCACTTCGTGCATGTAGAAACCACCCATCAATAAACTTCTCGCGCGATCCCACACGACTAAAGGGAAAGCCATTACGCATTTCTCCGTGGGCCACGGCTCAAGCGCCCGCCACCCGCACGGTTGCGACTACTACTTTGTACCTTGACGCCATCTTTGTTAGACCCACCACGTGATAACGGTTTGTTGTGCGCTACATCTTTACCTTCGCGCTTGTCCGCTTTACCGTTCTTGTTAGCATCTTTACCCGTCTTGTCCATTTTCCGACGTGCACGTTGACGCTCCATACGGTTAGGGTGTTCCTCTCGTGCTTTCTGTAGTTGGTACTCTCTTTTGTAGTCGCGCTTCTTTTTCTCAGTCATCTGTTGCTCCCGTTGTGTACGCACACTGTGACAGGACAGTGCCGTTTACATAATCCACTTGGCCTAGGATTCCATACGTTACGTTTCTCGGCTGTCTGCATAATCGAATACTTGTTAGCCCACTTTGTCCAGAGCATACCCGCATCAGAATCGGCGTAACTATCTTTTACTAAGTTATTACTTACGACAAACAACAACCCAGCGCGTACGTACTTAATCTTTGGGTAATGCGCGAACACTAACAGAGCCATCAACTCAAGCTGACCCTTGTCTGCGTACTTCGCATTCTTACCTGTCTTGTAGTCAATTACCCACGCTAGTTCATCTTCTTCGTTGATAATTAGTAAGTCGGCAATGCCTCGATACCACACTTCTTTATCGTAGAAACTGCACGGGGATAAGTTCTCAGTTACCCCCAGTTTTTCTTCGCAGAGCTTCTCACCTTTCTTAGCCTTGAGTGACTCCAGCATATCAACCGCGTAGTCAAACATCTTAGGGAGTGGTGTACCATCCCTGACGTATTCTTCAGCGGCTATATGGAACGCGTTGCCGTACCGAATCGCATCGGTCTCGACGAACGGATATTCTCTGAGGATCTTCTCGTGATAGAACTGCTTAGGGCATTGTTCAAATGCCTTTGCTTTACTGAAAGACCACGGCGCTATACTCACTCACAATCCCCATACGACTTGGCAGTACCACTCTCACAGTCAATGGGTAGACCTGCCGCCCAGACCGGAACCTGACGCATACAATTTTCTATATACGCTTGTGCTTGATCTATCTCGTCATCCTTGACACAGGCCACAATCGAGTCATGAACTGTTAGTACAACGCGGTATCTCTTGCTAATTTGTAGCATCTGCTCACCAATTATGCAACGCGCGACTGCCTGACATAGGTTTTCTGTCACCTTACCACCGTAGATTCGTGTACGACCTCGACGTGTTTTGTAGCTGTACTCCAGCCCGTTCTCAGTTTGCTCTGCTGATAAGTCGTTGTAACGTAGCAACAAACCTGACGGTAATTTGACGGCACGTTCTGGTCCCAGCACTTCCAGCACGCCAGACTTACCTACCTGTATGCTGTCACCGTTGACCATTGCACGAATCATGTTCTGGCAGTTGCGCCATAAGTGATTGATCTTCCAGTTGGATTCGCGGTAGATGTTTATGATGCGACGAGCCTCTTCGAGTTCTACTTCAAACCCAAAGTTCTTTAGCTGTGCTTGAAACTTGACTGCGCCCATACCGTAACCCGCGCCAAGAATCGTAGTCTTACCCACAAACCGTTGATCTTTTGTCACGTCCGCTTCGTCGCAACCATAAATCCGCGAAGCCATCTTTACGTAGACGTCTTCTCCTGCATCGAATGCCGCCGTAAGATCGTCCTGCCCCGCCATCCATGCTAGTACCCGTGCTTCTATCTGAGCAGAGTCTGCATCAATCAGGCTGTATCCTTCTGGTGCGAGGATACTGCGCTTTAACTTCTTACCGTTTGGTCCACGACTAGGTAGGTTCTGCATGTTGATCTTGTCATCACCACCCCAGCGTCCAGTGTGTGCGGCGTAATAACGTACGGGTACGGGTAACATCCCACGCTTACCGATATCGATAAACCTCTGCGTGCGCGTTTCTTCCAACGTACTCTTATTACCTAGCCGTGCGGCAACTACTGCCTGTACTCGTGAGTCCTCGTGATCCGACAATGCCTTAAATGCTTCGTCGGACTTGGCAAATGCAAACGTTTCTTTGCCCGTGGTTGCGCTGATTTTCATAGGTGGCTTGATGCCCAACCCTTCCAGCACTTCAGCAAACTTCTGGTTAGACATGAGATCTTCTTTAGACACCTTGGCCGATTCCAAGAGCTGGTCCTTCTGCTCCTTAGTATCTTCGAGGTGCTGTTCGAGAAGCCCGATGTCCAGATCTAACACGGGTTCAACAAACATGCGTAGCGTGCAATCAATCAACTGAAGTTCGTGCTTGGGGAAGTCTTTACGCATGAAGATGTTAAAGAGCTTGTAGGTCAACTCAACATCGTTGATACAGTAGTCACCGTACTTAGAAAGCTCTTGTGCAGTGAAATCGGCACGGTGCTTACCTAACGCGTTTAGAACCTCGGTCCCCTTAGCGCCGATCTGATATCGCTCAGATAACGCCTTGAGACTTCCGCCAGCGTCAATCCCATGTAGAGCACGGGCGATACAAAGAGTGTCAGCGTAAACCCGAGGATGAACATCAAAAAGCCAAGACAGAATAGCGCCATCAAACATAGTATTATGAGCAAGTACCATGCTATCCGACCAATTGAAGGTGTGTAGGTATCCCTTGATCTCAGCATGTGTGCCGCTCGCCCATTCGGTGTTTCCATTGTTAACCTTTACCCCTACACCGATGACCTCGAACCTCGGATCACGGATGTACTCTTCTGTTGTCATCTTAGACAGCGAGAAGTCTCTATCGTAATACGTCTCAAAATCTAACGTAATGAGATCCATCATTTCACCTCAAGTAGTTTCTGCATGTAGTGGTCGGCTTTCTCTAAGTCATCGTTACCTTTTGTTCGGGCAAGGTACTTAATCACATTGCCCTTGAGGTAGCCGCTGAACTCTTCCTCAGTCATCCACGCTTGCATTGCGTCCCAAGGTTCGACGGATAAAGTTTTGTAGTGCGTTCCACCAACCTGTCTTAGGCTGGCGGGTCGTGGCTTTTTTCCGGTGCTTGTCGCTTCCTCCACATGCTTGGTAACGACTTCTGCTCTGGCACGATTGGCTTGCTCTTGCTTGACGATCTTGTACGCATACCCGTACGAAACGCCTGTCACTTTTGCGGCCATAGTTGGACTCGCGTCAGGATTTGTTTTCAGGTACGAACGTACCGTGTCAGCTTTGTTCATGATGTTTCTCCTATTGCTTCTATAGTTTGGTTTTTAAAGTTGATACCACTAAATTTTTGGTAGTCTTCAAGGCTTCTATAAGTACCTAGTCCATAAGGTTGTATGTCTATCTCTGTATCATCAACACCTAACATAGATCTCACCCGCTGTTTAGATGTTCTGTCGATTTCGGACCAGCCTTTATAATCGCTGAAATGTGTTTGTCTGCCTTTCCGCTCCCACAGGTGATAAAGTACTAACTTGTTTGGGTGATAAAAATCCCACCCGTTTGTCCAAAGCCGAACAGTCATCGATACTTCTTCGCCGAAAAAATATAGATTCGGGTCGTAAGGTACCTCTCGTATGTGTTCGGCGTTACCAAAAACAAATCCTGCCCCACACACGGTACCTTTTATTGGGGAATCCGGTGCCTCTTCGATGGGTACGGAATCTGAAGTAAGTAAAAGAATCCCTTGAGGAGAAAATTCTTTCGGGCGCATCTTTGGCAACCGAGTCTTCTTTAAGTTCATTGGGGGTTCGTATGCGGGTGGGTACGTGGTCAACAAAGGTTTGTCTGAATCGCATTCAGCTAACATGGTAATGAGTAACTCATCCCACCCCTCTTCAAACCGCATGTGGCTGTCAATTTGAAGTGCGTAGTCTTCTCCTTTGTAGAGTTGTTGCGCTTTAGACCTAGCCCAACACGCCCCTTTGCTTGTCGTCGCGTCGTAACGTTCTACAGTTATCTGAGGTAAAAACTTTTCAAAATAAATCATGCGGTCATCATTAGGTTCGATGCCTTGCCAAACAATACCTATACTGACCCTTTCTCGATGCTTTGCTTTAGATATAAGATCAAAACATGTTGCTTCAAGTTCGGGATCTCTATACGCGGCTATCTGCACAAATATGGTTTTCACGTTGCACTCCAAAAAAGCTATACGCGACCTGCAAGGCGCGACGCGATATTGATACC
>Ga0222716_10001112_pt1 | contig 22673 bp, 17 predicted proteins | sample C33_13DmetaG_FD_165044 | JGI IMG/M metagenome (GOLD analysis project Ga0222716, IMG submission 165044) | Estuarine water microbial communities from San Francisco Bay, California, United States - C33_13D | ecosystem: Environmental > Aquatic > Marine > Unclassified | place: USA: California... | reverse complement strand
ATTAAAAAATCAAAACCTGTTTTTAATAGTTCTTATGATAATGGTATATATTACTACCCTTTACAAGGTGGTAAGAACCGTTTTCATCCAACTCAAAAAAGTTTGAAGTTATTTGAAGAATTAATAAAAAAACATTCTAATGTAAATGATGTAGTATTAGATACGTTTTTAGGAAGTGGAACAACCGCACTAGCTTGTTATAATACAAATAGAAAATTTAAAGGGTGTGAATTATCGGAAGAATATTATTCAAAGTATAAATATATTGTCAATATAGAAAAAACTCAAAATAATGACGTGATTAAAGTTTAACACTTTGAGCATAATATATCGTACCTTTCAGTTTATCTTTTTTATTTTTCAAGAAAGATTTATATAATTCATCCCATTTATTTGACCAATTGCCCTTTTTGTAATCACTCATTTTCAATATGTAATTACTTGATGAAATATACGGTTTTCGTGAACCTTTGTAATTGTATGAAAATATGAAAACATTACCTAACATTACCCATTCATAAGCATCTATGAAACACGACATAAACCACGTATACATATCTTTAGGTTTGATTTCCATCAATACCATCAAATTTAATGCTATCATCAATCTTTCTATATGATGCAAATACCCTGACTTCATAGTTTTTTTTATACAATCATTTAACGGTTCTATACCAGTATCATAATTCTCTTCATACCATCCTTTATCAAGTTTTTTGTTATTGTTGAAATAGTTACTATCTATCATATTGTAATGATATTGATAGCAATATCGCATATATTCTCTCCATAAAAGTTGCCTTATGTATGCCTCAAATGAGTTGATATTGATTGATTTGGCATTATATACATCTTTTATTATTTCATCAACAGTAATCAATCCTATGTTTATTGATGAACTGAGAAATGAATGATATAGGATATTACCTTTGTCATTTGATACAATCGAATCTTGATATTTTCCAAAATGTTCTAATCTCTGGTTTATGAAACTTTTCAATAAATGTATAGCGTCTTTTCTCGTTATTGGATATTCAAACTCATGATAAATATTACCACACGTTTTGAATTGAGAAACATATTGTATGGCTTCTTTAATATATACGTAAGATGATTTAGAAGGTGTTGGAATTGCCGGATAACTTGATAAATCATATTTATTTCTATTCATTTCATCATAACTTTTTTCCATATTTTTTAAGTCTAATCTATCTACACTCCATTTTTTGAAAGTATTGAAAAACAATGTATCCTTCTTATTATAGTAATCATTAAGATCTTCCATTTTTAACAACCACATAGGTGAGTTATGAAATTCTACGTGTTTAAATTGCTTTTCAATATCTTTATCACACGGATGGAACATTTCTGTTATTGTTTGTGGATTGAATGATTGTTTTGATTCAATATATTGAATATCATATCCTTTTTGTTTCATAAAATCGTAATAATGCTTCATTGATGCTCTATGTAGAACAAGTTTTTTCACATGATATCGGAATTTTGTAAAAAATGTTGGATGTTCATATAAAACAATCTTCTTTTTGATATCAATGTTGTAAAAAAGTTGATTTGGTAAGAGCAAAAACATTCTTAAAAGTCTCTTACAGATATCAGATATAATATCATAGACACATATATTTCAGCAAACTGTATTTTAAAGTATTATAGTTTATACTATAGTATATACGCTATGAGCAATGTTGAAGATTTACTTGAGAATTGCCATTTGACAGAAGATAACATTGAAATTAAGAATACAGATGATATCAAATATTTGAAAGAAATAGCAAACAACTCTATTGACTTGGTTTTAAAAGACCCTTCATATATCATATCTCGTGAAAGCGGAATGAACACATTTTAGAAAACCTTCATCGCACTCATTTTCGCATTGATTTCATCCATTATACTATATGGATTTACTACAACGCCTGTAAGTTCTTTTCTCGGGTTGATTGTGTATAGACCCCTCAGTCAGAATGGTTAACTTTTCCACGGATACTCGAAAAATTTTTATATGTTTGAAATAAAATGGTCAAGAAACTTACAATAAAAACCTGCGAAAAATGGAAAGAAACGAACAGAACAAAAAATCCATTAACAGATAAAAAGTTAAATAATAGTTTAAAAGAAATCTTATTGACAAGATGCAATGAACTTTTAAATGAACCCCGGACATTATCAATGTCGCCAAATACTTTGATAAAAGCTGCGGAAAAAAGTATCTTTAATCATAAAATAACACCTTCTAACTCTGCTTCTAATTCTGCTTTTAAGTCTGCTTCAAAATCCCTTTCAGAACCTTCTTCAATAGAAATAAAAAAGATGAGAGAAAATCTTCCATTCTTATTTGAATTGTCATTTCAGGATTTTGAAAAAATGCAGAGTGATATTCATCGTATACATACAGTTTTATTAAATTATGACATTACAGATCCACACCAAGTCAAATTGGTAAAGAAGTTTATCAAATACATCATTAACATTCCGAATGCTAAAAGCGAGGAATTGTCGAAAATCATACAATCCAAGAAATATAAAAAAACTTCTTTTAAAGATTTGCCAGCTGACATTGTTAAAATAATAGGTAAAAAATATTATGATATTATGACAGAAGACGATTTGCACGAATGGATTGATAAAAATAAAATAGATTGGAAGTATTTATCAATTAATGAAAATACAGCAGCAATCCAATTATTAAAGAAAAATCAAGATAAGATAAATTGGCAAAGTTTATCAATGAATGAAAATTCAGCAGCAATCAGATTATTACAACAAAATACAGATAAAATAGATTGGGAAAATTTATCATGGAATGAAAATACAGCAGCAATCAAATTATTAGAACAAAATCAAGATAAGATAAATTGGCAACGTTTATCAGAGAATGAAAATTCAGCAGCAATCAAATTATTAGAAAACTATCAAAATAATATAGATTGGAACTATTTATCAGGTAATAAAAATCCAGCAGCAATCAAATTATTACAACAACATTCAGATAAGATAAATTGGGAAAAATTATCATTAAATCCAAGAGCAATCAAATTATTAGAACAATATCCAAATAAAATAGATTGGACATTCTTATCAATGAATGATAATACAGCAGCAATCAAATTATTAGAACAATATCCAAATGAAATAAATTGGCAACGTTTATCAATGAATGAAAATTCAGCAGCAATTGAATTATTAAAAAAAAATAAAAAAAATATAGATTGGACAATTTTATCAGGGAATAAAAATCCAGCAGCAATTGAATTATTAAAGAAAAATCTAAATGAAATAGATTGGAAACTTTTAGCATGGAATGAAAATACAGCAGCAATCAAATTATTAGAACAAAATCCAAATAAAATAGATTGGAACTTTTTATCAGAGAATGAAAATCCAGCAGCAATCAAATTATTTGAAAAATATCAAGATAAGATACCTTGGACATCCTTATCATTGGATGTGATGATGATTTTTTCCAATTTATCATCGAATCCAGCAGCAATCAAATTATTAGAACAAAATCAAGATAAAATAGATTGGGAAGAGTTTTCGAGAAATCCAGCGATATTTAAATCATATAGATACAAAAATAAATAATTGATGCGAACATGAATGTAGAATATGCCAAACTTTTTTTGAGAATTTTTATTTTCTTTTTTTCATAAAACTTTCTTCGATTTTTGAATGACACTTGATGAACTGTTGGATTTTGATTATGTTTTTTGCATAAGGACTTTCCCTTTCACAAAAACATTCATACAGCGGTTCACAATTGGCACACAATATTTTGGTTTCGTATTTGTTTTAGGTAATTTCAGACACACCTTTATCACACTCATTTTCGCATTGATTTCATCAATTATTACTACAACGGCTTTAAGTCCTTTTCTCGCGTTGATTGTGTATAGACCACTTAGTCAGAATGGTTAACTTTTCCACCGATACTCTAAAATTTTTTATATGTTTGAAATAAAATGGTGGTCAAAAAACTTACAATAGAAACCTGTCAAGAATGGAAAAAAACAGATGGAACAAAAAATCCATTAACAGATAAAAAGTTAAATGATAGTTTAAAAAAAATCTTATTAACAAGATGCAATAAACTTTTAAATGAACCCCGTACATCATCAATTTCGCAAAATGCTTTGATAAAAGCTGCGGAAAAAAGTATCTTTAATCATAAAATAGCACCTTCTAAGTCTGCTTCTAAGTCCGCTTCTAAGTCTGCTTCTAAGTCTGCTTCAAAATCCCTTTCAAAACCGTCTTTAATAGAAATAGATTATATGAGAGAAAATCTTCCATACTTATTTGAATTGTCATTTCAGGATTTTGAAAAAATGCAAAGTGATATTCATCATATACATACAGTTTTATTAAATTATGACATTAAAGATCCACACCAAGTCAAATTGGTAAAGAAGTTTATCAAATACATCATTAACATTCCGAATGCCAAAAGTAAGAAAAGCATAGAATTGTCGGAAATCATACAATCCAAGAAATATAAAAAAACTTCTTTTAAAGATTTGCCACCTGACATTGTTAAAATAATAGGTAAAAAATATTATGATATTATGGATGATTTACCCGAATGGATTGATAAAAATAAAATAAATTGGGCATACTTATCAAGGAATAAAAATCCAGCAGCAATCAAATTATTACAACAAAATCCAAATAAAATAGATTGGAACCAATTATCAATGAATGAAAATCACGCAGCAATCAAATTATTAGAACAACATTCAGATAAAATAAATTGGACATACTTTTCAGGTAATAAAAATCCAGCAGCAATCAAATTATTAAAGGAAAAATTAAAGGAAAATCCAGATGAAATAGATTGGTGTTATTTATCAATGAATGAAAATCCAGCAGCAATCAGATTATTAAAGGAAAATCAAGATAAGATAAATTGGCAACGTTTATCAAGGAATGAAAATCCAGCAGCAATCAAATTATTAAAGGAAAAATTAAATGAAAATCCAGATGAAATAGATTGGCTATATTTATCAAGGAATAAAAATCCAGCAGCAATCAAATTATTAGAACAATATCCAAATAAAATAGATTGGTACCAATTATCAATGAATGAAAATACAGCAGCAATCGAATTATTAGAAAAACATAAAGATAAAATAGATTGGATAGGTTTATCAAAGAATAAAAATCCAGAAGCAATCAAATTATTAGAAAAAAATCAAGATAAAATAGATTGGGACTTCTTATCAATGAATGAAAATCCAGTAGCAATCGAATTATTAGAGAAATTTACAAAAAATATATATTGGCCACATTTATCACTGAATGAAAATCCAGCAGCAATCAAATTATTAGAGAAATTTACAAAAAATATATATTGGCTACATTTATCAAGGAATAAAAATCCAGCAGCAATCCAATTATTAGAAAAAAATCAAGATAAAATAGATTGGGAACTTTTATCATCAAATCCAGCGATATTTAAATCATATAGCTACACAAAATAAATAGTTGATGCGAGCATTAATGTAGCGTATGCCAAACTTTTTTTGAGAATTTTTATTTTCAGAAATGCTTTTGTGATACGCTACGCAAAGCTACTTGTTTTCCTTAAGCAACTCTAAACCTTGGAAATACCGTGACTAAAAATATGTTATAAATTCAATAACTTGTCCAATTTAGAGTTGATTTCATTCATCTTATTCTCTAAATTTTGCAAAAAGTAAAATAGTTGTTTCTAATCAGCTTTTACTATATGTATTTACTACAACGGCTTTAAGTCCTTTTCTCGCGTTGATTGTGTATAGACCACTTAGTCAGAATTGTTAACTTTTCCACCGATACTCTAAAAATTTTTATATGTTTGAAATAAAATGGTGGTCAAAAAACTTACAATAGAAACCTGCGAAAAATGGAAAAAAACAAATAGAAAAAAAAATCCATTAACAAAGCAAAAGTTAAATAATAGTTTAAAAGAAATCTTATTGACAAGATGCAATGAACTTTTAAATGAACCCCGGACATCATCAATGTCGCCAAATACTTTGATAAAAGCTGCGGAAAAAAGTATCTTTAATCATAAAATAACACCTTCTAACGCTGCTTCTAATTCTGCTTTTAAGTCTGCTTCAAAATCCCTTTCAGAACCTTCTTCAATAGAAATAAAAAAAATGAGAGAAAATCTTCCATTCTTATTTACATTGTCATTTCAGGATTTTGAAAAAAAGCAAAGTGATATTCATCGTATACATACAGTTTTATTAAATTATGACATTACAGATCCACACCAAGTCAAATTGGTAAAGAAGTTTATCAAATACATCATTAACATTCCGAATGCCAAAAGTAAAAAAAGTAGAGAATTGTTGGAAATCATACAATCCAAGAAATATAAAAAAACTTCTTTTAAAGATTTACCAGCTGACATTGTTAAAATAATAGGTAAAAAATATTATGATATTATGACAGAAGACGATTTGCACGAATGGATTGATAAAAATAAAATAAATTGGGATTATTTATCAGAGAATGAAAATCCAGAAGCAATCAAATTATTAAAGGAAAATCAAGATAAAATAAATTGGGAGGTTTTATCAGGGAATGAAAATCCAGCAGCAATCAAATTATTAGAACAAAATCAAGATAAAATACATTGGGTGGTTTTATCATGGAATTCAAATCCAGCAGCAATCAGATTATTAAAGGAAAATCCAGATGAAATAAATTGGGCATACTTATCAAGGAATAAAAATCCAGCAGCAATCAAATTATTAAAGGAAAAATTAAAGGAAAATCCAGATGAAATAGATTGGTGTTATTTATCAATGAATGAAAATCCAGCAGCAATCAGATTATTAAAGGAAAATCAAGATAAGATAAATTGGCAACGTTTATCAAGGAATGAAAATCCAGCAGCAATCAAATTATTAAAGGAAAAATTAAATGAAAATCCAGATGAAATAGATTGGCTATATTTATCAAGGAATAAAAATCCAGCAGCAATCAAATTATTAGAACAATATCCAAATAAAATAGATTGGTACCAATTATCAATGAATGAAAATACAGCAGCAATCGAATTATTAGAAAAACATAAAGATAAAATAGATTGGATAGGTTTATCAAAGAATAAAAATCCAGAAGCAATCAAATTATTAGAAAAAAATCAAGATAAAATAGATTGGCTATATTTATCAAGGAATAAAAATCCAGCAGCAATCAAATTATTAAAGGAAAAATTAAATGAAAATCCAGATGAAATAGATTGGGACTTCTTATCAATGAATGAAAATACAGCAGCAATCGAATTATTAGAAAAACATAAAGATAAAATAGATTGGATAGGTTTATCAAAGAATAAAAATCCAGCAGCAATCAAATTATTAGAAAAAAATCAAGATAAAATAGATTGGGACTTCTTATCAATGAATGAAAATCCAGTAGCAATCAAATTATTAAAACAAAATCAAGATAAAATAAATTGGGAAAATTTATCATCAAATCCAGCGATATTTAAATCATATAGATACACAAAATAAATAATTGATGCGAGCATTAATGTAGCGTATGCCAAACTTTTTTGAGAATTTTTATTTTCAGAAAAGCTTTTGTGAGATACCCTACACAAAGCTACTTGTTTTCCTTAAGCAACTCTAAACCTTGGAAAGACCGTGACAAAAAATATGTTATAAATTCAATAACTTGTCCAATTTAGAGTTGATTTCATTCATCTTATTCTCTAAATTTTGCAAAAAGTAAAATAGTTGTTTCTCATCAGCTTTTACTGATTTTTGTTTAGTTTCAACAGATTTTAATCTATTTATATACTTAATTATCAATTCATCATCTAAGTTGTATTCAACAGATATTTTCTCTATATTACTTTCAATATTAAGATGATATTTTGGATAAATAATATGAGATATAACTCTGATCTTTATACTTGAAATTGTCCTTTTGTGATTTAATGCGATTTCTTTATAAGCAATCTTCTCCTTAATTTCTTCAACTAATAGTTCATCCTCATCACTTGTCCATTTTTTTCCAGCATTAGATGTTTCTTCATTATTTTTTAGTTCTTTGATTATTGTGCCGTATGACATTTAATATCTTAAATCATTTATATGATTTTAACCTATTATAAATAAATCGGAATAATATGTTTTAGTTCTGTAGTATTGATAGCATTATTCCCACACATTATTTTTATGAATTCTTTTGTTTTTTCATTCAACAAACTCTTTTGAATATTTTTCAATAATTCAATATCACTATGTGTTATGACTATCAAATGATTCTCAAACAGATACTTACCTTCTACTAAACAACAATCCATATTATATTTTCCCACACCATACCCCCTGTTAATAATTAAAGAATTGTTGTAATCACATTCTTTATCAATATATGGTTTCTTTTCTTTGTTATTTGTTTTGGAAATAGTTATTGTATTTCCTTTAATGTCTGATGAATATATTAATCGTGTTTTGGTGTCATCATTCGTTAATAATTCTTTATGTTGGTTCCAAACAATGTTTCCAATTTTTACTTCACATTCAAGTTCATTTAATGTAGTAGATTGCTCTAACAATTCTTTCAACTTCTTTATATTGGGACTAAAGATATGAAAATCACTGTATTTTATACAAAATCTATCATTATCTTTTCTATTGTTGTTATTTGAAACAATCATACAAAATGTTTCTTGTTGTGTTTCAAGGTATTTACCATCAAGATTGAATATTGCTTTTATTTCATAACTTTCATATATACGTTGGCGTACTTTATCATAATAGATTGAATTCAGAAAACTATTTGGAAGAATAAATGAAAGAATACCGTTTTTACTAAGCAATGTAAGAGATTTCAAAATGAATAACAAACAAATGTTTGGTCGCCCTGTTATGTATTTTTTAAATTCAGGAGCAACATCATCATTTTTAATAACGAAAAATGGCGGATTGCCTATTATTAGGTCATAACATATATCATGCTTTGAAGTTAGAAAATCTTCTTTATATATGTTTTCTGTTTCTTTAATCTTTTCATATATTGTATGGTTTTTTTCATATCCATATATTGTCGCATTTGGATAATGGATTTTACACGAATTGAAGATTTCCAATGATCCACACGATGGTTCCAAAATACGGGAAGGAGTTATATTAAGTTTTGATAGCATATTTTGAATGTCAGTTGGTGGTGAAAAATATATACCATTTTGTCGTTTGTCTTCTTTTGTTAGAATTGCTGTTAATCCTGATTATAAAAGATTTGGTATTGATAATCTTACAGATGATATGTATGCTCTTTTTCATAAAAGAACAATTGATATTTGTGCTTGCACTTTACCTTCTGTAGCAGTATTCTTTAATGATGAAAAAATAAATGTTAAAGACTTTGAAAAATATAGTGAATTGTTTATTGACGGAAATAAAACAGATAAGCCAAGAGTTTATGAGAAAAACGATAGATGGGAAATTCTTGCTTTACCTTCTGAAGAAGGATCTTTTGAACAAGTATCATTCGTTAATGGTATTAATACTATTAGAGGTGGAAAACATGTTGATTATATCGCTAATCAAATTATAAAATCTCTTACTGAAATTGCAACTAAAAAAAAGAAAACGGTTAAAGCACAACATATCAAAGACAATCTTAGAATTTTTGTGAAGGCTCTTATTGTTAATCCAGCCTTTGATAGTCAAACAAAAGAAGCATTGACTACTCCTCAAACAAAATTTGGTTCTAAGATTGATTTAAGTGATGGTTTCATTACAAAACTTTATAAAACGGGTCTTGTTGATAAGGCTGCTAATCTTACTGAATTTCATCAAGAAAAGAAACTTACGAAAACTGATGGTAAAAAAACTAATCGTATCATCGTTCCTAAGTTAGATGACGCGAATTTTGCTGGAACTAAAAAAAGTGGTGATTGTATATTAATTCTTACTGAAGGCGATTCTGCTAAAACTATGGCAATCTCTGGGTTGTCTGTAGTTGGTAGAGATTACTATGGTGTTTTCCCATTGAGAGGAAAAGTTATGAACACTAAAGATACCAATACTGAGAAAATTAACAAAAACGAAGAAATTAACCACCTTAAAAAGATTTTGGGTCTCGAACACGGCAAAAAATATGATGACCTTTCAAGACTTAGATATGGTTCAATTGTTATTATGACAGACCAAGATCATGATGGTAGTCATATCTGATATTCTCTGAATATAATTCAAGTAATTCTATACCTTCTGGATTTTGGCTTAAATATTTGAATGACAGTTTATCTTGATTGGCTTTTAAGATATGAATAGCATTGGGATTAGCATTAAGAAAATTCCAATAGATTTTATCCAAATTTCTCTCAATTATATTGATCGCATTTGGATTTAATGATATATAATCCCAACTTATGTTATCTGGATACATTTCTAATAGTGAAATCGCATTAGGATTTTGACTTAATGACCTCCAACAGATTTTTTCCAGATTATTTCTCAATATTACTATCGCTGCAGGATTTTTTGACAAGTTTTTCCAATTGACTTTATCTAAATTTTGTTCCAACATTCGTATCGCATTCGTATTTAAAGACAGATTAGACCAATTTATATAGGAAGGGTTATTTTCCAGCATATTTATAGCATTCGCATTCGCTGATAATCCTACCCAATCAAGTTTTCTTATATTTATAAATTGTCTTAGTTGTTTGACCCGCATCCTGATTTTATATATTTTAATTATTCATTTTTATTTTTGAGTAAAATTGATAAAACTTGTTGCAGTAATCATATATAAAACAAAATGCCCCTGTCTAATACTAATTCAAAACATTCTACAAAAAAAACTTGTAAAAAACTTCAGTATTCAAACAGTAAGGAAAAACTCAAAACAAATGAAGATGATATTAAAGATTCTTGTGATGAACAAGAACCAGAAAAAGAACCAGAAAAAGAAAAAGAACAAGAACAAGAACAAGAACCAGAAACATTGTTACAAAGGAATTGTGAAGTTAAAGACCCTTTTGCTGTAGATGATCTTCAGACAGAATTAGACAACATTGAAACTGAATTAGATAAACAACCATGTATTGTAAAGAAACACACTTTAAAAGATTATGACTTTTGGGAAATCTTCAAAAATCCGCATTCACTTCAGGAGATTAGTCAAAAAGTATCATATTTACTTCAAGAATTCGGCACAATCCTTCCTTGTAACAGGTTTGATGTTGGTAATTGTATTGAATTCATAATCAATGATGCTATGAAAGGAAACGGTTTTGAAATTTCAGAATTACCAAATGCTAATAGAGTTGATGTTGACATACAAAACTATAAACAATTGTCTATAAAGTTTAGTAGTAGTGGTGATATTACATTACATAATTCAAATAGTTCTATAAACACCGACCTAACAATGAAAGATACAATATTACTAACTAAGACAAAATTGTATTTGATAACAAACGAAGAATTGAAAAATAGAAATATCGATATTGAAAACTTTATTAAAAATTCTGGCGATAGTCTAAAATTGAAAAGAAGTATATTAAATGAATTGAAAAAATCAAAATATCCTTATGTTTGTGATATTGATATAATTTATGATAAAAAAAAATGTAAAAATAGATTATGTAGCAAGGTAGTTTATGAACAGTTTAAGAAAGAATACTCAAATAAATAATGGTTCATCATTTATCAGAAATCTGGCACTTCTTTCTATCATTTTAACATTTACAGCATTCCCAAACTGACTATATGAGATTTTGTCTGTATTATGTAATATATATTCTTCTGGAAAGGATTGCAATCGTGCACATTCTCTTGGTGTCAAATATCTTGATTCAGGACCATAAATAGGCACCATTGAAGACATGGCGACCAAAGTTGGTGAATAATTGATATTTTTAATTCGTATTCCAGAACCACGAGGACACCATAATACTTGTTCCATGTTTAGATTATCACTGTCTGTTTGCCATTCCATTTTTCGGACAGCACCTTCCCATAATTGATTTTTTCGGGATTCGGTTAGCCATTCGTGTAGTATGTCATAATTTGTTTCATAAAATTCCCTATTCTTATCTATCCAATTTTTGTATTTTTTATAGAAATCTTGTTGTGATTGTTTGATTTTGTTTGCGTTTTCTTCTTCGCTTAAGGTTTTACTATACTTGCTTACAGTTGTATTATCTCCATCACTATCCCACCAATCTGTCCAAATAGGAAACTTTGGTATAGTGATGTTATTCTGTTTACACTTATTTAGAAAATTATTCCATATTGTTTCTGTCGCTTTTAATTTGCCGGATATTTTATATCTTTTATCAACTGTTTGTTCTACTATAGATGTCAATGTTGTTTGTTGTTTATTCCTACTTGTTATTGATGGTAGAATAGGTAATATACCCAAATCTTTCCTTTTACACATTATTACAACTCGTTCCCTTGACTGGGGAACTCCAAAATATAACGCATTTAAAATAACGGGCTTATCGTATGTATGATAACCTAATTCGTCTATATTTGAACGTATAACATTCCAAGTATTCCCTTGATCATGTGTTGAGAGATTTCTAACATTTTCGAGAATTATATATTTTGGTTTATGATACTTGATTATTTTACAGATGTCAAAAAATATGTTACCTCGGTCATCGTCAAATCCTTTTTGTTCTCCTGCTTTAGAAAATGGCTGACAAGGAAAACCAGCACATAATATGTCAAAATAGGGTATTGATTTTACATCTATTTTTCTCAAATCACCTTCAGGCTGTATTTTATGATTTTTCTCATAATTGATTCTACATTCTTCATTTATATCACTAGCCATTACACATTCATGACCAAGATTTTGTAACGCATAATGAAATCCACCTATACCACAACATAAATCTATGAATTTTAGTTTTGTTTCAGTGATATTAGTGATATTAGTGATATTTAAATCTTCCAGTTGTTCTTCTAATGATTTATTACATGGCGTTTTTCCATGACTTTCATACTGACGTTTTTGTGAAAATTCTTTCCCACATTTTTCACAAATATATTTCACCATTTGTTGTTCTATAATATAATTAAATCAATTTTATATATTGATTCTCACATTATCAAGTTATATATTGTCTTTGTATCACTACTTTTATCATTTTCATCTATATTAAATATTCTGTCATTTAGTTCATCTGATTTGACGAAATTCTCAATGTATTTTACAAAATCATATTGATATTGTTCATTATTCAACGCTATAGTCCCTTCACTATAACTATCAGAGTACATTTGTTGTGCATTTTGTTGGGCATCTATTTCTCTGTTAAATTCTTTTATCTTTAACTGTTCTATATTTAATATTGACGATATTGGCTCAGAATGTGTTACTTGAATTTGTAATAATATTTTTAACAAGATTTTTAGTTTTTTATACCTTTCATTAGTTATACTATATAATGGCGTGGTTTTGAATATTGTTTTAACAGTATCATCATTCAAACGCATCCTTATTACATCTAATCCACCAAACACTGATTTACTTTTTTGAAGTTTTTTAATTTTACTTAGTATTTTTCGCAAATATGAGATATATAAATCCAAATGGGTATACATATAGGAATATTTGTAATGTTCTATGTTTCTTCGTTTTATGAAGTCTTCTTCGGTCGGTGGCTCGGTATCATTCCACACAGGGGCATCCCTATAATTTGATATCAGGTAATTTCCAGTTGTATAATATTCTTGCATCCATTTCAAATTGCTAATGGTTTGCGAACATTTAAAGATTATGAAAAAATTAAGATCGGGTTCTTTTAAACATATGTTGTTTTGTAGAAGTACTTTTGATGTAATTGAACTCAATACAGATACTATTAATTTTGAATAATCATCACATGAGAGTAATCCAAACAATTCTTTGAGTTCTTGAATATTGAGATTATTTATATATGTTTTTAATGATGTTGGATGATCTTTGCAATATTTTAGTATTGATATATTGTAATGTTCTTTCATATAATCATCGGTACTTGAACTTGATACAGGTTTGTTTACTAAATTTAGAAACTTTTTAACATCGTGCTTATATAAATAAAGGTATTCCCTTACGTATTTTTGATCTTTTATTAAATGTTTTGATAAATTCCTATGTCCTGGATATTTATCTTAATATGAAACCATCTTATAGAAGAAGTAAAACATGTACAAGAGTAATAGATAAAACTTATAAAAGAGAAAATTTATTCTGTAATATCAAATACGATGCCCATTGCAATCTTAATCAATGTTTTTAATTGTTGTATGACTTGTTTCTCTTCACCTTCTGTATCATAAGGGTCGATCCCCATTTCATCGAAAAATTTTGATATTGCATCAAATATATGACTTTTAAGTTTTTTCAGCAAAAATTCTTCTTTTGAGTCCATCATTTTAGATATTTCTTCAACTAAATTTTTTGTTAATTTCGGAAATACAAGATGATCTAATTTACTTAACCATTGTTCATTAAGATGAACTTGTGCATACTCGCTTTTAAGATTTGTCTTTTTTATACAAATATTGCTTTTGTCTTCATATAACAATCTTGAAAAGTTTTCAAAAATACTTTCCATATTGTTTTTGTTTTCAACAACCAACTTTCTGAATTTAGAATCCGTTATATGATCTGTATTGAATTTGATAGGAACGTCAATCCCTCTCGGGAAATTGATCGTAAAGTTATTTGTTATATTGTTATTGGTTGTCACATTATGACTATTTGTATTATTTATGTTGTTCGTGGTATTGTTTATTGTCCCATTGTTTATTTTTATGTTTTTCGCAATTTTTGCTTTATCACATTTTTGAATGTGTTTGCTTTTAGAAGATATGCTGACACATAGTTTATGACAATAGTGACATTCCAATATATTTGAAACACCTTTACATACTGGTTTATGCCTTTTTAATGAAGATGTATTTGAAAAACTTTTATTACAACCTGCACAGCTTGAAATAGTAAATTCATCAGCAATTTTTAGTTGATTATTGGCGATTTTTAGTTGATTATTGGCGATTTTTAGTTCAAAATTGGCGATTTTTAGTTGAGCATCGGCGATTTTTGGTTGAGTATCCGCGATTTTTAGTTGAGCATTTTCGATTTTATGTGTTGTTCTAATATGTCTTTGTAAATTATATTTTCTTTTGCTTACATAAGCGCAGTGAATACATTTATATTCGTACATTATAAAGATATTATGATATACATAATTTATATTTATGTATATTTGAGTTAAATAAAATTTTACTCAGGGGGAGAAATTTCTGAAAATAGATTCAAAAGCATTTCAACAAAATTGTCAATCAAATATTTGTCAATATCGATCGAAAAAATTAAGAAAATAAGTTCATAGAAATTCAAAAATGCGTCAATCATTTTTATTATTTATTGAAAATTGATACAATGTTGTTTTAATACAAATTATTAATCAAATATGTCAAAGAAAAATGCAAAATATAAATTCGATAGTAATCTAATTAGTGCCTCCCATAATAAAGAATTAGATATTGCTAAAAAGGAATGGAAAGTTTTATGTGAAGAAACAAGATATACTCAAGATGGTCAATGTATTTGTCAAAGAAAAGTTAAACATGTCATTTACATGTTCAACATAAAAAATCAAAATACCATTATCGTTGGTTCAAAATGTCATAAGAAATTTGATATGGATCATGGGAAAGTTAATGAACATTTATCAAACGTAATTAACAAGTCTTTAGTAAAAGGAGAGTATGAAGTTATTGATAATATTGTGAAATATAGTAAATCCATCAAAGAACAATTAGTACAATACTTTGAAAAAAAAATTCATGAAATTATTGAAAATTATGAACACAATAAAAAATGGGAACAAGGGTTTAAAATATCAGAAGACGAATACGTTCCCAATAGTTTAAAAGTATTATCACGAAACATCGAATATTTGATAAAAGAATATCAGATAGAATATTTGCAAGATATATATTCATCACTTTGTAGTAAAATTAATGAAATTTACAAAGAAAGGAAACAATATGAAAAAAGAAAAGATTACTGTTTAAAAGCATATATATTAAACTATATGCCAGGGAATGGGCATGATGAGTATATTTATGAGTATTTTTTTACGTCATTAGAAGAATGTTATGATTATATTTCAAAATGTCCAAAGGTTGGTGTAACTGTGTATTCCGCACCAGGATGTTATTGGTCTCATGAAGACACATATCAAAAATTTGATATACTGTATAGAGACAATCTTGTCAAAACAATTAGTTAATTGTTCTATTATAAACATAAAATGTATGTTTGAAAATTGGATAATGTTAAGTGAATGAACTTACAATTTGAACTTTATAGATTCCGGAACTTGGTAAATTTATATTGAAAGATAGACAAAAAATTTTATCTATAAAAAGACATCAATTACAAAAGCGATGTGATACCGACACAGAATATCTGTATGAGTCTTGCTGATCATTTATTAAATCACTTCTTAAGATTCAGATCAGTGATCATTTTCACAGGAGCGCCAGCCTCATTGTCTTCTTCTCTGTCCGAGTGGAAATCACTGTCTTCACCGTCACTTTCTCCAGCCCAGATCAATCTATATGTGGAAGTACACTCGTCTTGAGAACATGCTTTGATATTCCCAACCTTGCCTTTCCTAAAAACGATACCACATACTTGACAGTAGTCATCTGCACCAGTCTTACGCAGAGGACAATGACGAACAGTGTGTTTCAAACTCCTACAAACAGAGCACTTCCTCTGTAAATCTGGTAGCCAACACCATCCTGACGCGTGAGAACCGTAGAAAAGTGGTTGGCTTCTCAGACCACAATGCCTACATCTGTCTTTCATACCCTCACAACAGTCGTTGTTGTTGTGAGGATTCTTGTCGTAGTCCTCATCATCTGATGAGGATTCCTGATTGTGATTCGGAACAGGATGAGGTGGGTTGTCTGTTTCCGAATCACAATCAGGCTGAGGAGAACTTCTCAGCATCACGAACTAGCTTTGGCAGGAAGAGTTCGTGATGCTTACGAGAACAAGACGCTTGTAGAGTTGCTCACTGCGTCTTGCTGTCTTGAGGTCCCCACCAGTGCACGAGAAGTGAAGTCTGATGAAGCAAAAAAATAAAACTACTTTTTATAGGATGATAAAAATTTAATTTATTCCAAAGAGCTATTGTGATTATTTTTTTTTGAATTTAGAAGGAAATTCAATTCCACGTTATTTACACAGTTCTTTATTTTTGAAAATTTATTATCAATTGATCATATTGAATACAATATAAAAAATGATACAATAAGTTCCTATTATATATAGGAATGTTATTCTATTTATATGTTCGGGAAAATAAGTACTGGAACAGTGAAAACATTTATAAAATAGGCATTACTTCAAATATACCTGAAAGACATAGTCAATATATAACGAGCGAATTAGAAGCAGGTTCATTTATTCAAGTATTTGAAATAAATGTATTGAATGATGAAAAGAAGAAAATATTTGATAACGATTTTAAAAAGAAATTTCAAGAATATAATTGTTATCTAAATGCCGGCAGAGAATTCTTTTATAAAAGTATCCTTTCTAAAATCATACCATATTTCATCGAAATGGACATTGATTATCATATGTTAAATGAAACAGATATTGAAAGTTTGGTTCGAAAATGCAGAATTAAAAATTTGAATGTATCTTATCATCCTAGAAAGCATCAACAAGATATATTAAACATGATTAGCGAATTTTATCAACATAATCATATTGGAAAATTAATTTGGGGTCCAGGTATGGGGAAATCATTAATGTCAATATTTATTGTTAAAAAATTTCAATATAAAAGTGTTGTTATTGGTGTTCCTGGTAAATATTTACAAACCCAAATGAAAGATACCATTCTTAAATTATATCCAAAAGAAGAAAATATTATATTTGTAGGTGGTGAGAATAAAACAAGAAAATGCATACATTTTATCAAGAATTTTTTACAAAAAGAAACTGTTTCGTGTAAATTTATTATCACTACATACAATTCATGTAGTTTATTAGCAAATGAAAATCTTAAACTTGATTTCAAAATAGGGGATGAAGCGCATCATTTAGTTGGAATTCGAGATAATGAAAGAAAAAGAAAAAAATATATTCAATTTCATAACATTCAATCTTCAAAAACATTGTTTATGACAGCTACGGAAAAAAGCAATGTTAAAAAAGATAAGAATATTTATTCAATGGATGATAATACAACATTTGGTTCCTATATAGATAATAAATCTGTGAAATGGTCAATTGAAAACAAAATTATTACAGACTATAATTTATTAATATTAAAAAATCAAGAAATTGAAGTTGATAATATAATTTCGAATTTGAAAATTAAGGTTGAAAACAAAGAACTATTCATATCTGCTTATATGACATTAAAAGCATTGGAAATATACGACGATTTAACACATATGCTTATTTATACAAATACGATGACAAATGCGGAACTTGTTCAAAGATATATCGAAGAAATCTTAGAGAAAAAAATATTTAAGAATTTACCAGACAATCTTTATAATAAAGCATTACATAGTAATAGCAAATGTAATCTTAAAGATGAAAATCAAATATTTAGAAACTCAAAATATGGAATAATAGCTTGTGTGTATATTTTTGGAGAAGGATTTGATGAACCTCTTCTGAATGGTGTTTGCTTCGCAGAAAATATGATAAGTGAAATTCGTATCACACAATGTAGTATAAGACCGAATCGATTATCCGAACATTTTCCGAATAAAATAGCTTATATTATTATACCATATATTGACAATAACAAATGGTTGTATGAGAATAAATCATTTGACAAATGTAAAAAAATTATATATAAGTTGCGAAATGTAGATGAATCAATTGAACAGAAAATCCAAGTATTGACGAATAATTATGTTAAAACTAAATCATCCGATAAAGAACCTTCATATATTGATTCGACCTTTGAAACAAATATAGAAGAGTTGCTAAAAATTAAAATTCGTTTACGTCATAGTAAAACGTTAGCTTCAGATTTTACAGAGGAAGAAGACGAATATAATTTCTACAAAGAACAAAATAGAGAGAAAAATATATTATCGAAATCACAATATTTTCAAAATAAAGAACTTATACATAATCCTGAAGAATATTTCAAAAAAAAAGGAGTATGGAAAAATTGGAAGGATTTCCTTGGGTTTGATACAAAACAATATCTTCAATCAAAAGATGAATGGATTCTCTTTTGCAAAAAACATACGATTCTTAAGAGTGAAGATTATCATAAATTATGTGAACAATATACACAATTACCAAAAGAACCAGCATTATTCTATGATGACTTTACAAATATTAAAACTGAATTAGGAATTAATACCAAGAAAAGAAGATAATATATATTTACTTGCTTAAGAGTTTAATTAACTCAGCCTTGTTTAATTTACAGTAGCCTTTCAGACCTAAGGATTTACATTGTTTTTTTAATTCATTGACAGATGTTTTAGAGGATGTTGAACTATTTGTATCATCACTATTATCCTTGGCTGGATTTGAAGTTTCTAATAGTTTAATTAACTCATCCTTATTTAATTTACAGTAGCCTTTCAGACCTAAGGATTTACATTGTTTTTTCAATTCATCGACAGATGTTTTAGAAGATGTCGAACTATTTGTATCATCGCTTTCTTCCTTGGGAGAAGAAGGCAAAATTATTGTTTCTGTGATAACATCACCATCATCCTTGGGGATAGCTTCATCACTTAATTCTTGAATGTACTTTTTATATTCTGCATCAGCATCTTTTATTTCGGTTTGTAATTTTTCAATCTCGTCAAAAATTGGTTCTAACTCTTGAATGACTTTTTTATCTTTCGGAATTTTAATTATTATTTTTAATAAATTTGGAATTGATATAAATTTAACTATTGAACCATTAGAAATAATAGTTTTTTTAAATTCATCTGATTTTAAATAGTAATATAAATAATTTTTATTAATATTTTTATTCACAATTTTAAAGGCATTACGTTTATTATAACCAAATTGTGTTTCTTTGTATTTTGTTATTGAGCCAACATTACCAACTTGTGACATAATTATATCTCCATAATTTACTTTGTATTTATCATATTTATTATTGAAAATAATATAATGCGAAAATGCATTATTTTGAATATATGTTGCTCTTACTAAAGGTATGTTATTTGTATTTGTTGTTAATTCATTATTTTTAAATTCAAATCCATCTTGAACTTCACAAACGGTTCCTAATTCAACTTCATCACATTCTGCGTTTTCTGTGATAAATTTGATTTTATCTTGAATATTGGTTTCTAATTCTTTGAATCTTGTTTCTTTCTGAATTTTTCTATCATAAGGTGCCGATATTTTATCAACCCATTCTTTGATTTTATCTTGCGATTTGGGAACAGGGATTTGAAGATTTGTTAGTATATCTTTTGTAACATGTTTTATTGTGCTACCCCGCATTTTTTCTGTAAGCAAATTCCATGTTGATTTAATTGTATAATATAAGAACTTGTTATAATATCTATTTGAGAATATTATTAATGTATCTGCAGAACAACTAAATTTTGTATTACTTAATAAATGTATACAACTATTACCACCCGTACCAATTATAATACATTCTTGATTATAATCGGCAATATCACATTTTTGAACTTTATCGCTTGATGTATAGAAATTATATTTTCCCGTTGAATTTCCAAATGATGCATTTCTTTTACTTTTTGGCAAAAATTCGCATATATCGCCTAATTTTACCAATTCATATTCTTTGCCACATACAATTTCTTTTTTGTTGTAATCTTTGCCGTTCAGAGAACAGATACGATTTTTTAATATTTCTTTTGATGTTGCACGCGATATGATACTGTCGCAAACATTTTTAATATCGCCTTTGCTTTCTTTCAAATATATCATATCGTTTTCTTCTACGAAGACATCTTTATCATATTTTTCGATGACCAAATCTTTAAAGATAACTTCGCTGGTTTTCTTAGTAGTATTTTCAAAGATAACAATCGATGTTTTGGTATTTGTATTTTCAAATTGGTCAGAAGGCACACTAATTATTTCTTTCACATTGTAATTTTCAATTAATACTTTTCTTAATCCTTTATAAGCACTGTTGAAAAATACACCTTCTTTTAATACACCAGCACATATGCCGTCTTTTTCTAACAAGTCCATTAGCAATATCAAAGAACATGCTTCTTTATCGTTGGCATTCAATTTATACTTAGCCGCAAATTTATTAATTCGATTGCTTGACGTGTCCAAACTTACTTTTGATTTATCTTGTGAATTCTTATTTTGTTTTTGAAAGGCTTCAATTTCTTTTAATTGTTTATTTCGATTCTTTAGAACCGTTTCATCTGTAATGTCTTTTAATCCTTTTTTAATATAATCTTTAACTTTATCCCATTTTATATGCGAATCTGATTTTTTAACTTTATCTCCTCCATAGGGAGGATTTGTAATTACATAATCATAATATTTATAGGTTCTTCCATCGGAATTTGAAAATTCATCTGTGAATGAGTTTTTGTATTTTAAATTCGTTTCCATTTTCGGAAATACAGATGTTAAACAAAAAAATTCCAATCCAGCCGATTTAATAACATCTTCATTCATATCATAATGATAAACTTTGTCCATTTCTGTTTCCCAATCAATCTTATCTTGAAATTTATTTTTCATATAATCAATATAACCGGTTGTAAATCCACCTGATCCACCAAATGGGTCAATCATAGAACCGATTTTACCATCTTCTGTTATCTTTAGATTTAAATTCTCATAAATATAATTGGTAATATGTCTATCCGTAAAATAAGCACCTAATTCAGTAATTGCCGTTTCATCTCGTCCAATAAAGTATTCATAAATCTTACCTGAAAGCAACACATTTGATATTTTTTCAATTGTTGTAATTTCTTGAATTTCTTTAATCAGAAAGGAAAATACACTACCTTTTATATTTTTTGGAATCTCATAGAAAATTAAGTTTTTGATTTCACTTTCATTAATGCTTTCTAAAACAACATCATCAATATGTTCAGGTAATTTTTCGTCTTCACCCGAATTTGCTAATTCTAATAAATATGAAAACTTACATTTCGGATGAAGATTTACTTTGTCAAATAAATTGTTTTCTTCTATTTTTTTTAAACCATATAACAGATTAAATACTTTTAACGCATTCATTCCATAACCAGCACCATTGTTACGAAGATAATTATGGATGTCATGAATTTTATCTTTCAATGCATCTTTATTTGATATGCTCATGTTTTTATAAACATTTTTGATAGTAACTTCATCATTTTTTTCCATTTTATATTAATTTACATATTATACTTTTATATTAAGTAAAAACTATGAAAATATAATGTTTCATAGCACATTGAATGTTTATATATGATATCTGTGTTTTTGTGAAAAAATTAGTAAAAATGAAAAGTGATTTTTAATATTCTATAATTATAAAATGGTGAACAGCAAACACAAGAGCTTACCTACTTCACGAAACAAGTCTTCTCATAATTTACCTATCAAAGCAAAAAGTACTAATGATGCGAAAAAGTTAATTGATGCGAAAAAGTCAATTGATGTGAATGAGTTAA
>Ga0222716_10001110_pt1 | contig 22676 bp, 20 predicted proteins | sample C33_13DmetaG_FD_165044 | JGI IMG/M metagenome (GOLD analysis project Ga0222716, IMG submission 165044) | Estuarine water microbial communities from San Francisco Bay, California, United States - C33_13D | ecosystem: Environmental > Aquatic > Marine > Unclassified | place: USA: California... | reverse complement strand
CGTGAGCAAGAACTAATTCGTAAAGATGCTGAAAAGCGATTGATGGATAAGCATCCTGATTTTGAAGATATTCGCAACAGCGATGATTTTCATGGTTGGGCTAAAGAGCAGCCAAAGTCTATCCAAGATTGGGTATACAACAATGCTGACGATGCTGATCTAGCTTCAAGAGCTTTAGATTTATTTAAGAAAGATATTGGTATGGATGTTGCACCGAAGAAGTCAAATTCTAAACAGTCCAAGAAATCTGCTGCTGATATGGTTTCCACTAAAACAACTAGTGTAGAGCCAAAGCAAGAGAAAGTTTGGACTGAAAGGGAAATTGCAAAAATGTCTATGGCTGAATTTGATAAGCACGAAGCTGAAATAAGTGAAGCTATGCAAGAAGGCAGAATTGCAAAATAATTAACTATTAACTAAAAACTTAGGAGAATATCAAATGGCTCAATATTTCCAAGCGGGAAGTGATAATTCCGCAACGAGTAACTTTGATGCAGGACCTGCAACACAGGCAAATAGTTTCTTTTTACCTTCGGTTTACTCTAAAAAGGTTTTAAACTTTTTTAGAAAATCGTCTGTTATTGAAGCTATTACTAACACCGACTATGCTGGTGAGATTACTGCTTACGGAGACTCTGTAAAAATTATCAAAGAACCCGTTATCTCTGTGTCAGATTACACAAGAGGTAGCGATACAACTGCTACATTACTAACAGATGCTGAAACATCTTTGGTTGTTGACAGTGCTAAAGCTTTTAAATTCATCGTAGATGATATTGAGAGTAAAATGTCACACGTCAACTTCAAAGAAGTAGCTTCAAGCTCTGCTGCATATGCATTGAAAGATTCATATGATGCTGCTGTTTTAGCTGTAATGTTTGCAGGATTGTCTGCTTCATCACCTAACCATGTCTTAGGTTCTGACAACGCTACTGATTTAGCTGCTGGAACTTTTGACGGTACAGGTAATATAGACATCGGTTTTGATTCTAACGAACATGACCCTCTAGACCTTATGGGTAGAATGTCAAGACTATTAGACGAACAGAACGTACCTGAAGAAGGTCGTTGGTTTGTTGCAAGTCCTGATTTCTATGAAGTTCTAGGACAATCTAGTTCTAAATTGTTGTCTGTAGACTACAATGGTGGACAAGGCTCAATCAGAAATGGTTTAGTATCAAGTGGAAAACTACGTGGATTTAGCATGTACAAATCAAACAACATTGCTGCAACATCTAATGCTGCTGGTAAATGTTTGGCTGGACATATTTCATCTACAGCTACTGCTCAATCGATAACATCAACTGAGGTCCTTAGAGACCCAACATCTTTTGGTGATATTGTGAGAGGATTGCATGTCTATGGTGCGAAAGTACTAAGAGACGAAGCAATTGTAGGTGCTTTCTACGGTATTGATTAATACCAAACTTGGGGGAGTCTTCGGACTCCTCCTCTTTTTTTAACGCATAATTTTACTAAGAGGTAAATAACATGGCAATTGTAAATATAAGAGATACTGGACGTAACTCAGCAAGAACAAATGATGTTCGTGAGTTAGCGACTAAAGTCCAGAAACCTTCTGACACAGAAGCAATCACCGCAGCGAATACAATAACAGCAGCCGAATCAGGCACACGTTACGTTTTAAACGTAGCAGCAGCGAAAATTCAAACTCTTCCTACTCCAGCAGCAGGTTTAGAGTATTGGTTTTACGTTGGAGCAACAGAACCAACAGGTACTCATACAGTAGTAACAGCATCAAGTGCTAATATTATTGTGGGTAACGTATCTTCTCCGGAAGATGCAGCAGGTTCAGTCGCTACAGTTACTGATGCAGATACTATTTCGTTTGTAGCTAACAAGGCAGTACATGGAGATTTTGTTCATGTATGGTCTGATGGTACAAACTGGTATCTAAATGGTCAGTGTAAAGTTCAAGACGGTATTACTACAACTCAAGCGGGTTAATAATACAGTCACGGTATTGACGAAACAGTCTAACGGGGGAGTTTCCGGACTCCTCCACTTTTAAAGGAATAAAAATGGAAGAAAGATTAACAGGAAATCCAAAACCAAGTGGCAACATATCTGATTATAACTCTATCGAAGAAAAAGAAGAGATGTGTAAAGACATGGCAGGTTATAACGAAAGTTTAACAGTAAATTATCAACAAGATAAAATTAAAAAAATTGGAGAAAAAAAATAATGTACAAAGATAAAATGATGCCTAAAAGAGAACAACGTTCTTACGGTTCTAAAAAACCTGAACGAGTAAAAGCTAATATGGGTCGTTCAATGTATAACAAAGGTGGACAACCTCATTATAGCAATGGTGAAATGCCAAAAGCAAAAGAACTTTAAAACATGAAAGTTAAAGCTCCAAAAGGACACCATTGGATGAAACAGAAAAATGGTAGTTATAAATTAATGAAACACACTGGCAAGTTTGTCAAGCATAAAGGTGCTACTTTAGAAGCAAACTTTCCAATTCAAAAGGTTCATAAAAAATAATGGCAACAACATATTTAGATTTAACTAACGAAGTACTAAGAGAACTCAATGAGATACCTCTTACGTCTGCAAACTTTTCAAGTGCTGTAGGACTTCAGCAGTTTACTAAGGATGCCATCAACAAGTCTATATTCGATATAGCAAATGAAGAACCACAGTTACCATTTTTTGCAGTAGGTGAAAGTGGTGGAACTGACCCATTCTATGGAAACGTGACAGTGGCTACAGTGGCTGGTACTAGATGGTACGAGTTAAAAGCTAGTAGCTCAAGCGTTCAAGACGATTACGCTTCGATAGACTGGGATGATTTTTATTTAACCACCATTAACGTGAGTGGTGAATCAGCTCCTTTTGTCTCAAGAGGACTACAGTTTTTAAACTTAGCTGATTGGAAAAGATATTACAGAGACAACGAAAACATAGACGATGCAGATTCACAGGCTTATGGTGAGCCTTGCAGAGTTATTAAATCACCAGATGGCAGGAAGTTTGGCTTAAGCCCAATCCCTGATAAAGTTTACAACGTGCACTTCTATGCGTTTGAAAAGCCTACAAAGCTTTCAGCTCATGGAGATACAGTTGTATTCCCAGAACAATACACGAATGTCATAACTGCTAAAAGCAGATACTATGTATGGCAGTTTAAAGAATCTCCACAACAAGCAGCGTTTGCTATGGACGATTACAAAAAAGCATTGAGGAGCATGAAATCTAATTTGATTAATCCTACTCCTCGTACTATGACAGACGATAGAAAATACTTTTAATTTATGGCAACATCACAACCCTATACAGTTGCATGTGCCGGTGGTTTAGTCAAAGCAACTAACCAAATTGATTTGCTTAAGACTCCCGGTGTAGCTACAGAACTTAGAAACTTTGAAGTTTCTATTAAAGGTGGTTATAGACGTATTAGTGGTTTTAGTAGATTAGGAGCTGGTAGTGCTGCACAAGTAAGTGGAAGCACAGATACAATTCATGGGGTTATACCTTATGGAGATGGTGTTATAGCTTGTGCATCGACAGGAATATTTTTTAGTCAAGATGGTACAAGTTGGTTAAATGTTAGTAGAAGTTCTGTAGATGCTAGTGGAGATAACTACTCAGCCTTTACAGGTCGTAGTACACTAACTAGGACAGGACAAGGCAAGATTAGCTTTTCATTGTTTGAAGGTGCTACGTTTGATTATGGACTGTTAATTATTTGTGATGGAGCTAACAAGCCTTATTATTTTAGAATGGAAGGTACAGGTTCTAACATTAATAGTAGAACATACTTTAGTGGTGAGATAACTGTAACAGGTACAAAGTTTGCAACACACTCTGAAATACACGATAAACATTTAGTTGTAGCAGGTGTTGAGGATAATCTTAGTACAGTATTTTATAGCACACTATTAGACCCTACAACTTTTGATGGTAATAAGTCAGGTTCTATAACCTTATCAGACCAGATAGTAGGAATTAAAAGTTTCCGTAATGAACTTTTTATATTTTGTAGAAACAGTATATTTAAGCTACAAGATATAAACGGTACACCAGTAGTAATTCCAGTGGCAAAAAACATTGGTTGTCTATCAGGCTACAGTATTCAAGAAATAGGTGGTGACCTTATATTCTTAGCACCCGATGGACTAAGAACGGTTGCTGGTACTGCAAGGATTGGAGACGTTGAGTTAGGTACAGTTAGTAAAGCTATACAACCTATTATTACACAGTTAGCAGAAAACATTGATAAGTATGTAATTTCAAGTACCGTTATTAGAGAAAAGTCTCAGTATAGATTATTTTATACTGACACTACAGTTATTAACGCACAACAACAAGGAATTATAGGAACACTTAGACCAAACGGGTTTGAGTGGTCAGAAACAAGAGGAATAGAAGTAACCAGTATAGGAGCTGGATTTGATAACAATGGTGTTGAAAAATATTTTCACGGTGATACTGATGGCTATGTGCTTGTACACGATTCAGGTAACAACTTTAATGGGTCTAACATACTTGCTAGATATGCCACACCAGACTATGACTACGGAGACTTAGGAACTTTAAAAACTTTACACTATGTTAGAGTATCTGTTAGAGCAGAAGGAATTGTAACTCCAGCACTTCAAGTTAAATATGATTTTAATAGTCAAGATATTCCACAACCAGCAAGTGATTTTTCTTTTGGAACAGTTAATCCACCTGCAATATTTGCAGAAGCTGTTTTTAATGCAACGGTATTCGGAGGTACAGCAGCCCCAATGATAAGAATACCATTACAAGGAAGTGGAACAAGTAATAACTTTACAGTAATTTCAGACGATACAAAAGCACCGTATATAATAAATGGTTTATATATAGATTTTATACCTTCAGGTAGGAGATAAACAAATGGCAGGTTACATAAGACAGAGTTCATTCGTAGATGGAGACACGATAACTGCTGCACTATTCAATGATGAATACAATCAACTTTTAAGTGCATTTAGCAATACAGGTGGTCATAAACATGACGGTACTACTGCTGAAGGTCCAGTTATAGGATTGATTGGAGATGCAGGAGAAACAGCTCCCAATAACAAAGTATTAATTGATACAACAAATAACTACATTGAGTTTTATGTACAAGTATCTAGTAGTCCTGTACAACAGTTATACATAGCCGATGGTGCTATTGTACCTGTTACAGACAGTGATATTGATATAGGTACCAGTTCTTTATATTTTAAAGATGCATACATAGATTCTATTACTACTACTGGTAATGTTGGTATAGGTGGTAATCTTACAGTTACAGGTACAACAACTTTTAACGGTGGTACAATCACTATGGGTGATGCAGCTACTGATAACGTAGTCTTTGGTGCTGATGTTGATTCTAATATTATACCTGATGATGATGATACTTATGACTTAGGAAGTTCTTCACAACAATGGAGAAACTTGTATATTGATGGTACTGCTAACATAGATAGTCTTGTAGCTGATACTGCAGACATTAATGGTGGTACAGTTGATGGTGCTATAATTGGTGGCTCTAGTGCTGCTGCAATTACAGGTACAGCTATTACAGGTACAAGCTTTGTTATTGGTAGTGCTGATATATCTGAAGCAGAATTAGAAACAATTGATGGAGTTACTGCAGGAACTGTAGCAGCTTCTAAAGCAGTTGTAGTAGATTCTAATAAAGACATTGGAAGCTTTAGAAACATTACACTTACAGGTGAACTTGATGCAGGTTCTTTAGATGTAAGTGGTGATATTGATGTAGACGGAACTACAAACCTTGATGTTGTAGATATTGATGGTGCTGTTGACATGGCTAGTAATTTAGCAGTTGGTGGTAATGTTACAGTTACAGGAAACTTAACAGTAAACGGTAGTACAACTACTTTATCTACAGCAACGTTAGATGTTGAAGACAAAAATATAACACTTAACAAAGGTTCAGGAGATACATCAGCTTCAGCAGATGGTGCTGGTATTACTATACAAGATGCAGTAGATGCTTCAAACGATGCATCAATAGCTTGGAGTGCTTCTAATGATAACTTTGTATTTTCACATGAAATTGTTGCTCCTAGTTTAGATATATCTGGAAATGTAGATATAGACGGAACACTAGAAACAGATGCTTTATCTATTAACAGTACAGCAGTTACATCAACTGCAGCAGAACTAAATATTTTAGATGGTGTAACATCTACTGCTGCAGAACTTAATATCCTTGATGGTGTTACAAGTACTGCTGCTGAGTTAAACATATTAGATGGTGTAACAGCAAGTGCAGCAGATATAAACCTTATAGATGGCATAACTAACGGAACTGTTATAGCTAGTAAAGCTATTATTACAGACTCTAATAAAGATATTACTGGTGGTAGAAACATTACAATTTCTGGAGAACTTGATGCTGCTACATTAGATATTTCAGGTAATGGAGACGTTGCAGGAACATTAGGTATTGCTGGTGGTTCTACAAATGGAGTAGCAATATCTCAAGGTGCTATAGCAATTAAAAATGGTGGTTCTAAGTCAAGAATTGATTTATATTGTGAATCATCTAATGCTCATTATACTAGAATAGAAGCAGCAGCTCACGCAGCTTATAGTGGAAATGTTACTGTAACTTTACCTACAACAACAGGTACACTTGCATTAACTTCAAGTGACATTACAGGTACAGCAGCAATAGCTACAGCATCAACTATAACAGCTAATAATAGTACAGATGAAAATATATTCCCTGTGTTTGTTGATGGAGCTACAGGAACACAAGGTTTAGAAACTGATACAGGATTTACTTATAATCCTAGTTCTGGTAATTTAACTATTGGTGGTCAACTAGTAGCAGCAACTTTAGATATTTCAGGTGATGTTGATATTGATGGTACGTTAGAAGCAGATGCTATAACAGTTAATGGTACAACTCTAGCTGAAACTATTTCAGATACAGTTGGTGCTATGGTTGGTTCTAATACAGAAACAGGTATATCAGTAACCTATGATGATAGTGATAATACTCTAGACTTTGTAATTGGTAGTGATGTTATTGTAAATTCTATGATAGCAGACGATGCTATTGATTCTGCTCAAATAGCAGACGGTAGTATTGATACAGCTCATATTGCAAACGACCAAGTTACAGGTGATAAACTATCTAATGATGTGACCATTGCTAACGATTTAACAGTTAGTGGAAACTTAGTAGTTACAGGTAGTACAACACAAACAGGTTCGTTACTATCTAATTCTAACTTCCAAGCTTTATCACAAAATAACAGTGGTAACTCTACAGACTTTGGGTTCTATGGTAAATATGTAGAATCTAGCACAACTAAATATGCTGGTTTGTATTTTGATGCATCTACTGATAATACATTTGCATTATTTGTAGATTCTCAAACAGCACCAAGTACTACAGTTAATACAGGAGCAACAGGCTACGCAGTCGGTACACTTATAGCAAATGTAACAGGTAATGTATCAGGAACTGCAGCAACAGTAACAGGTGCAGCTCAATCAAACATTACAAGTCTTGGTACACTTACAACTCTTACAGTTGATAATGTAATTATTAATGGTACTACCATTGGTCATACATCTGATACAGACTTAATAACTTTAACTGCTAACACAGTAACTGTAGCAGGGCTAGTTGATGCAACAACCATAGACGGTGAAAACTTTAAAGTTAATGGTGCTCAAGGTTCAGATGGACAAGTACTTACTTCAACAGGAAGTGGAGTAGCTTGGGAAGATGCTGGAGGTGGGTCTACAGCCGATGCCGATGGAGATACAAAAATTCAAGTAGAAGAAAGCAGTGATGAGGATAAAATTAGATTTGATACTGCTGGAACAGAAAGACTTGTTCTGGATAACAACGGACACTTACTTCCGGGTGCAAACAATACTTATGACTTAGGAGCTACAGCAACTCGTTGGAGAAACATTTACACCAATGACTTACAGTTATCTAATGAACAAGGCGATGCTAACGAAGTAGACAACACTAAAGGCTCTTGGACAATTCAAGAGGGTTCTGAAGATTTATTTATTATAAATAGAAAAACAGGCAAACAATACAAGTTTAAATTAGAGGAAGTTTAATATGTCGCTTTACGGTGGTGGTAATAATGGGCAAATGGTAGGCTATGGTCAAACCAATCAGACTGCAAGTGAGGTTACTGTTATAAATAGTGCTGGAGAAATTTATGTAAATTTTAAAATACCTTGTTTTTCTAATGCAAGTTCAGTAATGCCTAATGCTACACTAACAGCAGCTCAATCAGGTAAAGATGCTGATGATACTATTTATAATTCAAGTAACTTAGCCAATGCATGTCAAATTTTAGTTGCTGAGTACGGTACTTACTACGAAGGTAAAACTGCTAGACTGTTTAATATTCAAAGTCATTACACCGGAGAAGCAAGTCCAGCCAATAGAGTAAAAATTACAACAGTCTGGTCTGTACATACAAGAGTACATTCGGGCTGGAACACAGGAGATACATATCCTGCAATTACTTCTTCCGATACTGCAACAGGAGAATTTAGATTAAATGTTGGTGGTGGTGGAGAACCTGATTATTGGAACAGTAACCACTTTGAAATGCATATTATTAATGGTGGTGGTGGAGTTCCATACATTGGAAACTTAACTTATGATTCTAGATATGGACAAGACGATGATTGGAAATAGGAGTATAGCATGGCATTAATAGGTGGATTTAAAGGACCAATTATAGCAGCTTTTAGTTCAGCAGAAAATACTGATAACGTTGCAAAACAAATGGACTTTGTAGTTCCTATAATAACTAATATTGATTCATTACAAACATCCAAACCTACAAGTGGAACTAACTACACTCAAGACCCTGTGTATTTACATGCAGCCACACACCCAAATTCAACTTCTGGGTGTGCTATAAAACTAGGAATACATGCTGTAGGTTCTTATTATTACGGACAAGTATATAGAGAGTATATTTATTTTAGAAATCCAAATGCTAGTTCAAGTGGATATATTATGCAGTTAAGTGAGCAAGTTGGAGATAACTATAGTAGTTTTGATTCATCAAATGATTTTACTTTAACAGTTCAAGATAATGCAACAGGTAAATTAAGAGTCAGACAAGACAAAGATTATTTTACAGCAAACGAAGTTAAAGTATATTATTTAGGTGGTGGTACTGATGTTACTTTTGTTGGTAGAAATTCAGGAGCACCTTCAGGACTTGGTAGTAGAGGTGCAGATTATGACGATAGATATTATCAAACTTTTTGGGTGTAAATTAATATGGCTTTAATAGGTGGAAATGGTGGGATAATGATAGCATGTGCTCAAACAAACACATATGCTAGTAATGGTGGACATGATGGTTCTAATGGTGGAGCTATGCAGTTTGATTTTTATCTACCTGTAGATGTTCAAGATACGGTAACTGTACCTAGTAGCACAGCAGATGTAAGAAGCAATTTTGATACTAGATTTACAACTCACTATATAGCTACTCATAATTGGGGCACTTACTATTGGGGTAATAACTGGAAAGAGTGGGTTATCCAAAGAAGATACGATAATGCTAGTAGTGGGATACATGCAACTGCTACAAAAATACGAGAAGTCATTCACAGAGGACACCCAAGTTTTAATGGTGGTGGTTCAGGAGATGGAACTTACCCTACACTGACTGTTCAAGATGCAGATACTTTACAAATTAGATGTAGAATTGGTGGAGACTATTGGAATAGTAACAATCTAGAAATGTATTACTTAGGAGGTTCTGCAGAAACACCAATGATAGGAGTAGGTGCAGACCACCCAACTTATAATTATGATTTAACTCAAGCATGGAGTGAATAGGAGAAAAATATGGCAAAGACAGTAACAGAAACAACAATTAATGGTAAAACCGTTAATATGATTTATATTAAAGAGTCTGAAGAAGCAGGTGGAACTATGGCAGGTAAGTATACTTGTGGCAGACTTGTAAATGAATCAAGCACAAATCCCGGAACTTGGGAAGAAGCTAAAGAAGGTCGTATTGGTGCTGGTCCAAATTATGACGATAGCACTTACACAAGTTTAAGTGACTATGCAATTAAACTAGCAGCAGACAAAGAAGGCTTAACCATTACAGGTAACTTTGTACCTGTGACTCCTGAATAGATAATATAACATGGAAATGGTGTCACCTTACATTGTTTGGAATGTTCTCATAACTTTGATACTTGCTCCAATCTGGTTTCAGATTAGACAAAACTCTTCAGAGCTTAAAAGACAAGACATACTCATCAATAAAACACGTGAAGAGATTGCGAAAGAGTATGTCACAAAACTAGAACTAAAAGATGATTTTAATCTCTTAATGGAAAGAATGGAAAAGTTACATGAAAAGGTTGACAAACTCTTTGAAGTTAAGTAAAATAGGTATATAGGATTTAATAATGGCAAAAAGAAGAAATAGAAAAAGAAGTGGTGGAATAGCTAGAGAAGACTATACTCAAGGTGGTAGGGTTGGTTATGCAAAAGGAACTCCCGGTCAAATAGATGTATTTAAAAATCCTCAAGGAGTAAGAAATACGTTATATGAACCAACTAGAGAAGAACTCAGAGGTATTACTTCTGATCCTGTAGATTCTTTTTCAAGTAAAGATAATAGTCCACAAGTTTTAAGAGAAGAGGATAATCGAAATATTAAATTTGATATGAATATTCCCGGTACTCCCGGATATAATCCTGACCTGCCTACTAAAGTACCTAATGCTCCCGGAGGTCCCGGATTTGGTGGACCCGGACTTGACATAGAAACTAAACCGGCTACACAGCCAACCCCAGCACCTACACCTGCACCTACACCTTCTCCAGAAGACCTTGCACTAAGACAATCTATTGACGATGCTGCTGCTGGTAAAGTTCCAGAAGCTGCAGTTATAGGAACTCCTGTTCAAGCAGGAATTGACCCTGTAACTGGACAACCTTTACCAGAACAAAAAGTTACTACTATGGCAGCACCTACTACAGTGACTGCACAACCTGCACCGGGTGTTGCACCAGAACAAGTAACTACAGTAGACCAAACTGCACAAGCTCAAACACCAGAACAAATACAAGCTGCACAAATGGCAGCAACTACAGTTGGCACAGATGCACAAGTAGAAGCTGCAACAGGAGATGTATCAGACGATGCTATTGCACAAGCTGCAGGTGTTGAACGTGTACCTACTATTGAAGCTGCAGATGTAGAAATACCAGAAGGTGCTTTAACTGAAAGAGTTGTAGGTACGTTAAGTCCTGAAGCTCAATCAACTGCTGTAATGAACGTTGGTAGTTCTTTAGCGAGAGTTACAAGGGCTAAGAAACAATTAGCAAATGCTGGACTAAGTGATGCAGATATTATAGAGCTTGGTAACGACCCAGAAGCTTTAGAAGCTAGACTAGCAGACTTTAGTGAAGCTGAAAGAGGTATTATTGAAGGATTACCAGAAGAAGCTTTAGTATCTAATCAAATAGATAGCTTATTAAAAGGTATTGAAGAAGGTGAGATTCCTACATGGGCTAGACCTGCTGTAGCAGCAGTAGAGTCTGTATTAGCTCAACGTGGTATGTCCGCATCCACAGTCGGAAGAGATGCTTTGCTCAATGCTATTATACAATCAGCAATGCCTATTGCTCAGTCTAATGCACAAGCAATACAGCAAAGTGTAGGACAACAAAAAACAATAGAAGCACAAGAAGCTGAAGCTAACGCAGCTAGAGGACAACAGACAGCATTAACAAATGCAAGTAATGTCTTCCAGCTTAACATGGCTCAGTTTAGTGCTGACCAACAAACAGCATTAGCAAACAGTAAGTTTTTACAAACTGTAGGATTAACAGATGCTAGTATGGAACAACAAGGTATTATGCAAGATGCTGTAATAATGTCTCAAGCTAATTTAGCTGAAGCAGACTTTAATCAGCGTACCCAGATACAAAATGCTCAAGCCTTTTTACAAATGGATTTAACTAATCTAAGTAATCAGCAACAAGCTAACGTATTAAAATCTCAACAAACTCAACAACGTTTGTTAAGTAATCAATCTGCTCAAAATGCTGCAGCTCAGTTTAATGCTGCAAGTGAAAATCAAACCAATCAGTTTATGTCTAGTTTAAATGCTCAGATTAATCAGTTTAACGCAGGTCAACAAAATGCTACAGCACAATTTAATGCTACACAAGCTAACGCTGCTGAAGCTAGAGATGCACAAAGAGAAGCTGATGTAAATAAATTTAATGCTCAGTTAGCAACACAAGTAGATCAGTTTAATGCTAATCAAGACTTTGCAAGGAATCAATGGAACGCACAAAACGTTGCTGCTGTTGAAGCTTCTAACGTACAGTGGAGAAGACAAACAAACGTAGCTAACACTGCTGCTCAGAACGCAGTCAACATGCAGAACGCACAGAATGCTTTTTCAATGTCACAAACTGCACAATCTTTTTTATGGCAGGAACTAAGAGATCAAGCTGATTTTGATTTTAGAGCTGGTGAAAATGAACGAAGCAGAATTGCACAACTTGTAAATACTGCACTAGCTTCAGACCCCTCTAAATATAGTTCAAGTTTAGGAAACTTAAAAAATTTAATAGGTGTTATAACAGAGGATATAATAGGATAGTATAATGGGATTATTTAAATCAATTAAAAAAGCTTTTAAAAAAGTAACACGTGGTATTAAAAAAGCAGTTAAAGGTGTTGTTAAAGGAGTTAAAAAAGTAGTTAAAAAGATTAGCTCTAGTAAAATACTTAAAGCATTAGCTATTGCTGCTGCAGTCGTAGTGACGGGAGGTGCTGCTGTGGCAGCTTTTACTGGAGGTACAGCAGCCAGTGGCACATTTGCTGGATGGATGATGAATGCTAGTCAAGCAGTTACAGGTGGTACTTTATTTGGTACATCTACTGCAGTAGCTAGAGCAGCAGGAACAGCAGCTAAATTTATTGCAACTCCTTTTAAAGCTGTTGGTACAGCATTAGGAAGTGCTGCTGCAACAGTTACAGACTTTACAGGTCTTACAACTGAAGCCGGTAGAATGGGAGTCACTCCAGAAATGCAAACTGCAATGGCAGAAGCACAAGTTAAAGCAGGTGTTCAATTAAGCCCAGATAACTTAAACTTAGAACAATCAATTCAAAGAGTTTCTGATGCTGGAGGAGGTAGTGTAGCTGATATAAAAAGTGCTATTGATAGTGGCTTAACAACAAAAGAAGCTATTATACAACAAGCATCAATTACAACAACTCCAACTACATTATTAGGTCAAGAACAAGCTGCAATGGCAGCAGCAAAAAGTGCAGGAGCTAGTCCGGAAACTATGGCATATTTAAGACAGCAAAGTGCTCAAACAGCTACAGCTTATGGTGTTCCAAGTGCAGATATTGTCAGTGCAGGGTTTCCAGAAGCAGCAGCTAACCAAAGTTTTGCAGAAAAATATCCTAAAACTACAGGGTTTGTAACAGCAGCCGGAACTTCAGTTGCTAACACAATGTTAAATGGTTATGCTCAATCATTAATGGCAGGAGACCCAACAGGAAGAGGAGGTGCTGGAATTGGAGAAGAAGGTGGAGCACGAAAAGACCCTATTAGTATATATAGTAATGAGTTAAATATTAATCCAGATGATTACTCAAAATATTTTACATTCAGTAACACTCCAGAAGCAGGTAACATGCCACTGTTTCAACAACAAACTATAGAGGTAACATAATGGCAAAACCTAACAGAGGTCCAAGACCAATTATTTCAGACAGTATTAGTGATGCTGCTGGACAAATTATTGTAGACGGGTTAGATGCTGGATTTACAATTGACGAAATGGCTCCAGATACTGGACCAAAAATAAGAGGAGAGTCTAGGTTTAATCAAGAAGCGTTAGATGAAATTGTTGATCTATCTTCACAAGGTGGTGCAATTCCCGGACAAAGTTTAGTCAATGACCCTGAACAACCTTATCCTTGGGAAAGACCTGCAGAGTTTGCTAATCCTAAACATGCATTAGATTACATGGTTGGTTTAATATTTCAACCAGAAGCAATGAAAAATATTGTACAGGCTTTAGCTAACGGTGCACCGGTTGCAGACATCGCAATGGTTTCACTCTATGCAAAATTTACAGAGGGTAAATTTAACCCTGATGTTTTAATGTTGTTAGCCGAACCTGTTATGTATATTATTATGGCAATTGGTGAAGAAGCTAATATTAAATATAACATTGAAGATAGTAATGATTTAGATGAACTAGATGATGAAGATTACGAAGAAGAGTTTAATCAACAAGTAAATGAATTTAGAACTGTCTTTGAAGATATTAAAAACGGAACTATGAAACAAAAAATAGAACCTGAAAAAATTAAAAGTGGTGTTGTACCACAAAACATTCTAGACAAAGTTAAAGAACAAGGTCCAGAAATTAGAAGTTTATTAAGTCAAGGAGAAAGCTAATGGCAGATTTTAAACAAAGTCCATTTAAACCTATGTCAGAAACTTTTAGTAAAGTAGCCAAAAGTTTGCTATCTAGTACCGGTGACTCATATAAAAAAGATGTATACAAAGGACTAGGAATACAAGTTATTGCAGATGGTTTAAAGGGAGCTGGTACTAGTCTTAAGCAAAGTGTTATTGATGGAGCTGCAGAAGTGCAAGAAAAATATAATGAAATTTTTCAAATTAACGAAGCTGAGTATAAATCTTTTGAAAATGAAAGAGACAGGCTAAAAAGATATAACGAAAATCCAGAAACATTTTTAAATGAAGAAGCTGCAAAAGTCATTAATAATACTGATGAAGCTATAGCAGCACGAGTTACTTGGTCTGAAGTAGACGAGCAGCCAGAGCCAATTAGAAATTCTATGTATGCAGCATTTAATGATGAAAGAGAAAAAATACAAAGAGACATGGAACGTTTGTCAGTAGACCCTAGAGCAACTATACGAACTTTTCCAAAATATAATGAACGAGCAAGAGCTGAATATGAAGCTGCGTTAAGCCTTGTAAAAGACGACCCCACTAAAAAGGGATTATTAAGAAATCTTTGGAACAGAGCCTTTAAAACTAAAAGAACTCCGGATGGAGAACTTGTTACAACTAATGAAAGTTTATTAAAACTTCAAAATGATTTAAAACTAGCTAAAGAAAACCGATCAACCTTTAGAGACAGTATTGAAAATCAACAAGTTATTGAAGGTTTATATACTCCTTTAGAATTTAAAAATAAAGACATTGATAGAAGTGGTCTTTACTTTAAAGGGACTCCACTGCTTCGAGATGCTGTTAAAAATATTCCAGAGTATGGAGGTTTAAAAGATGGTTTTTATCACGAAGCTTTAAATATAGTTCTTGATGAAAATCCCGGACTAACATCAGACCAAGCTCTTAATAGAACTTATATGATGATTGTAGACGGTCAATTTAATCCTGAAGAATATCAAACACGAGATAAACTTAAAGAAAATGCTGGAAGAAACTTAATTACTTTATATGAAAATTTAAGTTCAGATGACAAAAGAAAATATTTTGAAGAAGACCCGTCAAGATTATTTAAAGTTGCAGATGCTTATGACAATGATAATCAACCTAATCAAGCAAAAGGTCTTGGTATAACATATAAAGATATTTTTGAGGAGAACAAATCTCTTGCTGGAACATCTCAACAAAAACAAACTTATATTGAAGTATTTCGTGGAATATTGTCTCAAGATAAAAAAGCAAATAAAGCTGCGTTAGCAGATGTTAATTATCAAGCAAATATGGGTACATATGCTTCAATGACAGAAAATTATTTTACAAAAAATAATAAAGGTTGGGAAAACAAATATGATCCTATTCAATTTCAAATAGCTGTCTTGTCATTTTTAGATCAAAATAATATGACAACCACACGAATGACAGAAGCAGATTTAATAGACTTAAGATTAACAGATAGAAGCACAAGCTTTGATGAATCTATATTAGATGATACTCCAAAAATGATTAATGAATTAAGAAAAGCTAATAGAGAAGAAGACATTGTAACCTTAAGAAATAGATATATAGATGTTGTTAATGATACAAGCAACAAACTTGAATTAGATTTAGATGAACGAGAAGAACTTAAAACAAAAATTGATTCTATTTTTATAGACTCTGGCATCAGTTTAAATGAAGAAGATATTACATCTGGTGCTATTTATAGTGGTGCAAATCTTACAACTCTAGAACCTTCTATTGGTGATGTAGATTTTAATCCTATGCCTTTAGATGGTGGTTACTATTTAAAAAATGCCAACAAACTTGTATCTCAAATGGATTTAGAAAGTTTATCTAATGGTCAACTTTTAACATTAAGATTAAATACTATGCCGGGAAATGTAGGACGTAACAGTCAATTACCATTTAAGTTAGGACTACCATCAGACATTTCTTTAGATTCTAGAAGAACATCTGGCTTAACTCCTTTACCGGGAATAAGTGACATATTTGCAACACCTAAAGTTCGTGTACAATTAAGAAATAGAATTGAAAATGAACTTAACAAAAGACAATACTCTGGACCAATTCTAATGGCAAAAAGAGAAGACTTTGAAGTTATTCCTGAAACATGGTGGGATAGATATAGAATTGAAAATCCAAGAGGTGTGGTAAACACCAGAGGATTAACACGTGGTTCAAAATATAATACTCAAGGATAGTTAATGGCATTAACTTCTTTAACAGGTGTAGGCATTCTTAAAGGAAGTCTTCCCACTCTTAAAAATAACTTGACAATCGGTTCAAGTTATGCTGGTCGTAAAAAAACCTTAGACGAGTTAGAAAAAGATGAACAGTTTTTAGAAGTCTCTGAAAGGTTTTTACAATCTGTGGGCGAAAACTCTGATGATGTGTTTGAATATCTAAGAGACTCTGATTTTAATCTATACTCTGGTATGAGACGAGCTGCACAAAGTGCTAACTTTACCGATCAACAAAAACAAGATTATAATTATCTAAGAAAAGAATTTGATAATGCTGATTTAGGAAGCATGAAACAATTCTTTGGGTTAGTTAAAGATGCAGCTATTGATATTACCACTGACCCCACTGCTATAACAGCAGCATTACTTACTCCTGTAACAGGTGGAGCATCATTAGCTGCAAGACAAGGGGTTGCAACAGCAGGGTTACAAGTAGCTAAAAACTTTGTAGGTCCTACCATTCCTAAAAGTATTATAGCAGGTCAACTTAAAAAAGAAGGAAAAGAAGCTGTTAAGAAAGCAGCTCTAGTCACAGGTGCAGAAGTAGGAGCATGGACAGGACTAGACAATCACTTTAGACAAACAACTGAACTAAATACTGGTATAAGAAAACTATATTCTACACCAGAGTTAGCAGGAACTGCTGCGTTAGGAACTTTAACAGGTGGATTACTTGGTGGAGCTTTACAAAAAGGTAATCTTTTCTATAGTAAAATGAATAGACTTTATTCAGAAGATGGTTATTTAACACTTGAGCCGGGAAGTTTCCAAGATAAAGTTTCAAAAACTTTAGAAGCTGGGGACATTTTAAAAGCAAATACAATTGGTTCGGCTACGTCTATACTAGATACAAAAGCAAAATTTTCTCCTATTACCAGAGAGCTTGGTAATTTAATGCGAGAAGATTTTAGTCGTGGCTTTGGTGGACTAACCCGAGAACGTGTAGCATTAGGACACGGTGAACTACTAGAAAATCTTAGAGGTGAATATCATAGCGTATTTGATGAAGCTACTGCCCCACTACGTAAAGCTGGTGCATTTAAAGAAGCAGACGAATTAGGTGTTATTAGAATTTTAAGAGGAGATAAACCTGAAGGTTACAGCGAAGATGTTCAACAAGTTGCAAAAGACTTAAGAGGGTTTTTTAATAAAATATTTGATGATGCTATTGAAGCAGGTCTTATAAAAGAAGAAAGAAAACTTCCAAATTATTTTACAAGAAGCTGGGACAGAAAAGCAATTGAAGAAAACAGAGAAACATTTACAGATTTATTAATTAGTGAAAACGTTGTTAAAGATAAAGCTGATGCTTCTGATCTTATTAATGATATGCTTAATAAGAACAACGAGTTGTTTTCTTCACATTCTATTTTATTAACACAGTCAAGAGCATTTCAAGATTTAAACGATAACGCTTTTGAAAAGTTTTTAACCAATGATTTAAACACTGTGGTAACTTACTACATGAATGCTGCTAATGCTATACAGCATAAGAAAAGTTTTTTACTACCGGGATTTAGCACAAAATCTAATGCAAATCAATTTGCTGCTAGATGGCTAGACCCAATGGATAGAGAGTTAAGAGAAGCTAGAGGAGGAAGAGGATTATCTAGAGGAGATAGAAAAAGAATTACTAAGTTATATGAATCTATAACTGGACAAGTAAATTATTTTGATAGCCAAAGAATACAAGGTGCATATGATACAATGAAACTTGCTAACTCATTAGCATATCTACCGTTAGCTACAGTATCATCATTAACAGAAGCAATGATTCCACTAACAAAAACTAGTGGTTCTGTTACTAAACCAATTCAAGATGCACTAAGTGGAGTAAAAGAAGGACATAAAATTTTTGTACAAGATATTCCTATTTTGTTAAGAAAAAAATATGACATGCCAGATTCACAAATACAAAAAGAAATGAATCAAGTATTTATGGCAATGGATGAATCGTTAGCAGAATCTACCAATCGTTTAACCGGTGAAGGACTACAAAATGAATGGTTAAAAAAACAAGCACGAGGATTCTTTAGACTTAACTTACTTACTCCTTGGACAAAATCTGTACAGTTAGCTTCGTTTAATATTGCAAAAAACTTAATAAAAGAAAACTTAGAAAAATTAAATAAGCTTTCTAAAGAAGGTGTTGATATATTTAATGAGACAGCAACCAAAGAGTTAAGTAGAAAAGAAGTACGTAATATTCAACTATTAAAAAGTGAAGTGTTTGATCTAGGAATAGACATAGACGATGGACTTAGATGGTTAAATAGTGGAGCTAAGACAGGGTTTGGAGCCGAAAGAAAAGATGGTGTTTTAACAGGTCAGCTTAAATATGAAGATGATTTTTATAAATCAGTTCTTCAAGGAGCAGGTAGATTTGTAAATGAAGTTATCATGCCTGTAGGTAGAGATAGAGCAAGAATACCTATCTTTATGACAAATCCAAAAGTAGATATTTTAACACAGTTTTTAAGATACCCAACCGTGTTTAGTAATACAGTTTTAAAAAATTATATTCGATCAGCAGTTAATAATCCTACCGTTAATGGGGCAAAGCTAGGAGCTTTTGCTTTAATGGCTACAAGTTTAGCATTAGGAACAAACTACTGGAGGTCTAATGAAGATAACAGAGATCGAATAGTAGAAGAAGGTTTTGAAGATGAAGACTTTATAAAAGCTTTTCAAAGGGTTGGACTGTTTGGTCCACTTGAATATGGGTTACGTTTTAAAAACTCTATTCAATATACAAAAAATCCTGCAGTTTCAGTCTTAAGTTTAGGAGGACCAACAGTAACTGATACTCTTGGTTTACTTCTAGGAAGAAAAGGATTGGTTGAAACAGCAGCAGGTAAAACTCCATTCATAGGAACTAAAGGTCTTATGAATAAATATATTGGTGCTAATCCTTACGATGATTTAAATATATTTGCAAAAGAAATAGACAAAGAAGCAGCCTATGCTCTAGGTATAAAAGATAGACCTAAAGATAGAAAATATACTCGTAACTATACTGACTTTTATAGAAGTAATTATGTTACAGGTGGTATAGTTGAAGGAGAAAACAAAGTACCTTACACAAAAGAAAACCCAGCAGATAGAATTAATCCATACACTGGTGAACCTTACCAAGAACAAATGGATAGGTTGGGGTTTGATAATGGAGGTGAAGCATCAGGACCTCCTAAATTTGAAAAACGAATAGCTAGACCAGACCCTAAAATGTTTATTAGAGACCCTGAATCTGGTAATCCTCAAACTCATCGAATGGCTTGGGGTGATATTGAAGGTCAATTTATAGCATACCCTACTATCATAGAGCAAGATGGTAAACTTGTGCAGTATGACAATAATACAGAAACAATGAAGTTAATGAAGAAGAGTGGAAACTTTAAAGCTTTTGATACTAAAGAAGAAGCTGAAGCGTATGCTGATGGTGGTTGGAAAACAGATAAATTTAATAAAGCGTATCGAAAAGAGTTTGCATTTGGAGGATTAGGTAAACTTGTTGGTAAAGAGATTGTTGAAAACATTAGTAAACCAAAACCACGTTATTCAGCGACAGAACTTGACATATTACCTTTGCCATATAGCCAGAAAAAAATATTAGAAGATGAAAGCTTTAAAGGTATTGAAGCAATGCACGGAACACCTAGTGATTTTGATAAGTTTTCTACAGAATTTTTAATGTCTGGTGAAGGTGCTATGGCATTTGGTAAAGGACTATACTTTACAACTACTGAAGAGATTGCAAAAGGATACAAAAAAAATATTAGTAAAAGTCAAGGTATTAAAAAATTAAATGAAGAATACCAAGACTTATTAGATCAAGCAGAAAAAGCTAAAAAAGCTGGAAACAATAAAGAAAAACAAGCCTTCCTTTTAAAAGCTATAGACAAAGATAAAGAGTTAGAAACATTTAAAACTACACCTTTGCCAGATAATGTTGGAAATCTTTACAAAGTAAATTTAAAAACAACAGACAAACATCTATTAGATTGGGATGCAAAAATGAGTAATCAATCAGGAGGAGTTATTAGTGCTGCTGAAACTGCGGTAGAACGTTTAGATAATAGACAGCTTACCGAGTTTATTGATTTATATAGTAGATACCCTAGCTGGACTAAAGATTCTATTGACATAGATAGAGAACAATTAGTGTCAGATGCTTGGGTAACAATGGGAGATTTAACTGGTGAAGATTTTATTAGTAGTATTAATAAACTATTAAATAAAGGTAATACTTCAGATAAAAAATATGTAGAAGATATTTTAGAAAAATCTGGTGTTATGGGAATTAAATATAATGATGGTTTTACTAGAAAAAGAAAAGGTAAAAAAAATAAAAACTATGTTATATTTGATGCACGAATTATTGAGATATCAAAAAAATATGGTATCGCTATACCGGCTGCAGCAGCACTACTAAAGAAAGTAGATGATGAAGCTCGAAGTGGTAATGTTTCATCTGACGAACAAATGGATAGGTTAGGTTTAAACCAAGGTACTATTTTTGGAACAATAAAAGATACTCTTGAAAAAGCATCGAGAGTTGCTTCCGATACTGTAGATAAATTAAAAACAGAAAGGCAAGAACCTAGTCCTGAAGATACACAACGAGTAAATAATTTTCTTGCCAAACACTATGATAGATTTAAAACACAATATCCTGAAATGTCAGATGTATCTTTTGAACAATTTAAAGACTCTGCACAAAGATTAGCAGCCAACGTAAGAAAGATTGAAAGTAATAATAGAAATGCACCTTTAGGTTCTAATTTATTGGGAAGTTCTGCTACAGGTAAGTATCAATTTTTAAGAGATAGTGTAGAACCAGCAATTAATAGAACATTGAGAAGACTCGACCCTAAAGATAAAAATATATTTGATGGTATACGAGAGAGTAAAGATACAAGTAAATTAAATGATGAAGCTCAACAGTTATTATTTTATGGAGATATATTTGAAAAAAAAGGAAGTGACAAACATTTGATTCCTTACTTTTTAGGTGATGAACAAGCTGGTAAGAATGTATACTTATACCAGCATCATACATTAGCTTCAAAGGTTCCTGAATATAATCAAGCAACAATTGATAGAACTAATAAACTTTGGAACAGCCCTGAATAATATGCTACTTTACACAGAGAAACAATTAAACACAGCCTATAACATTTATAGAATGCACCAGATTGGACAGGGATTAGGCTTTATGGAATTAGAAAACTTTAGAAGACTTTACGAAGAACTATTAGAAGAGGTGTATGATGTTCCCATTTGAAATTATAACTATGTTAGGTTCTACTCTATTGAGTAGTGTGTTAAGTCTGTGGTCTCAACGTATGAAGGCTAAACAAGATGAGCAAAAGATGTTGATTACAAGAGGTGAGTTTCAACTTAAAGCTGTAGAGTCTGCACGTAACGTACAAGATAAAGGATTCCAATGGACAAGACGTATCATTGCGTTATCATCTATCTTTGCAATTGTTATACTACCTAAACTGGTAGCAGTATATTATCCGAGTGTAGATGTAACAGTAGGATATACATTATTTCAACCGGGCTTTTTATTCTTTTCAGATGGTAGAGAAGTATTTGAATGGATAACTTTTCAAGGCTTGGTAATAACACAATTAGATACAAACCTTGTATCAGCAATCATAGGTATGTACTTTGGTGGCAGCCTAGTTAAAAAATAAGAGGGCATTATGCAACAGAATAATATGGGTGGCTTCAGTGGCGACATGGATAGAAATGAGGTAGAGATTGACCTTAATAAGTTTATGGAGTTGCTGCAAGAAAAGTCAGCACTTAAAGATAGGATAAGAGAGTTAGAGGATATCAAGAACGATAACCCTTATCAAAAATTAATATTTGTAGCACAAGCTGTGGATAGTTGGAGAATAATACCTAGAGCTTTT
>Ga0222716_10001107_pt1 | contig 22710 bp, 20 predicted proteins | sample C33_13DmetaG_FD_165044 | JGI IMG/M metagenome (GOLD analysis project Ga0222716, IMG submission 165044) | Estuarine water microbial communities from San Francisco Bay, California, United States - C33_13D | ecosystem: Environmental > Aquatic > Marine > Unclassified | place: USA: California... | reverse complement strand
AAGGAAGACGATGCCAGCCCATGCTGACTGCGACGGAGCGTGCACATTCCCCGCTTGCACGGTTTCAACGATGAGAAAAGGCGTGAGAAACACCAGGCCGGCGACGGAGGACCAAACGGTGAGATGGAGGGGCGACATCCCCTCCTCTTCGTCCGAATCGGTCATGAGGTTCTTCATGAGGACGGTGGCGCTTGCCCACGAGAGCGCAGCCAAGGCGATGAAGCCGTTGCCGATGGAGCGCTCAACGAGGTCCAAATCGGTGTTTGGGGAAGCCAAGAACAGAACGGTGACGCCTGCAAACCCCAACGCCACACCAAGGCTGTGCCGGCGGGTGAACAATTCGGCCAAAAACAGGCTGGCGAGGATGGCGGTGAACAAGGGGTTGAGGGTGATCATCAACGATGCATCGCCTGCTGCGGTTCTGGCCATACCGAACATGAAAAAGAGTTGATAGAGAAAGGTCGAGAAAAAACCGATGAGCAGGATTCGCTTGAATTGGCTCTTCGAAGGGGTCACGAACGTTCCGCGAAGGCCAAGATAGGCCAAAAAGCAAGCACAAGCGATGACGTATCGTATCCATGACGCAAGAACGGGGGGCGTGTCAAGAGCAACGACACGACCGGCGGGCCATCCAAAACCCCAAATGATCGCAACGACAAGGAGTCTCAAGTGAACGAGGAGATTTTTCATTCAAATCGCTCCAAGCCCAACTGGAGCATCCGGGTTCGGGGTAGGCCGATTTCCGGAAGTCCTGCGGCTGGGGCATGAAGTTTCAGTCCTTCAATTCTGCTCACGTACAGTCCGTAGCTGGCGATGTCGTCTGGGCGGTAGGGCGTGTCCAAACCCATCGTTTGCAAGGTCTTGCATGCTTTTTCAGAATAGATTGGAAAGAGGTTGGTGGAGAAGTGCATCCATTCGGAGATCCGTTGCGCATCAACGCCATCCAACGTCATCAAATGCTCGAGCAGTGCGACATCGGGATAGACCGTCGTTCGCAAGACCATTTCGACTTCGTTGACGATGTCTTCGGGCCACGCATAGGGATCACGGTTTGACCATTCGTCGGCGATACGCACGTGCTCGATGGAGTGGTCCGCTTCAACAGCGTACAGGGCTTCGATGTACGAGCGGTCTTCGTAGGCGTCGTTCACGAGTTCCGGCAGGGCTTCAAAAAAGCGTTCGCAAAGAGCGGCGTCAACGCCGTAGAGGGCGACGGGTATCATTCGAGTCCCGTCCCGTTCAAGCACTTGCGCCAATGCCTGAGGCAATTTGACGAGCGGTCAGTGGCTTTTCAGCCACCCATTGCTGCTCAAAGAGCGTCTTGAGGTCCTCCTCGTCTTGGGCCGTTGGGAGATGGTTGGCCACGTAGGTGTTCCACTCATCATCGGAGCCCTCGAAGGGGGTTCCTTCGACGGTGTAGCGTTGGCGCTTGAAAGCGCCGATCTCTCGGTTGAAGTTTTCGTGAGGCACGTAGAGCGGAACGGCGCCTTCGGGCAAGTAGCCGCAGAGTTTCTTGACTTCGGCCACGATCTCTTCGTGGTAATGCTGGCGGGCCTCTTCGTTGAGGTTTTCCTTGGACACCTCAACATCGGCTTCGAGTTTCTTGCGCTCGTCCCAGCGTCCCTTAATTCCCCAGACGTACGCCCAGTGAGCGGATGAGGATTCATCCACGCCGAACAGGTCGTGGGCGGTTGAAACCCACTTGTTGATGTAGCGCTGAAGCATGTCGAGGGGAATCACACCGGCTTTGATGATGCGACGCAGGCCGTTGGAACCTGTTCCCAGGTGGAAGGACTCTTCTTTCAGCATGGGGCCCATGCTTGCTGCAAGGGGCTTGAACGCCGAGGTGGAGAGCATGCCGAGCTGGAACTTTCCGTCACGGTCCACGAACATGGTGTAGCAGAAGAAATCCAGCCAGTGAGGCATGGGGCGGTTGAAGGCGCCCAAGAGGCGGTCGCCGTCCTGAGCGTTGCGCTCGAGCAACTTTTGTGCCTCGCGCCGTCCTTGTTGCCCGAAGTAGGTCATCAGCAAGTAGGCCATCTGCCAGCCGTGGCGCTGTTCTTCCGCCATGATGCGGGCAGCGGCGTATCGGTCGTAATCGGTGGGTGCGGTTGCCAGAAGGTGGCGTTGTTGTTCGACCGAAGCGAATTCCGTGTCGCCTTGAACGGTGATCATGCTCACGAGCGCATCTCGCATGCTCTGATGAGGCACTTGGAGCGAGCGCTCCCATTTTGCACGGCCTTCGTAGTCGCCGAACTCGATAACGTCGCCAGCGCGCTCCCAATCGAATTGGATGGAGAGGTCGAAATCGCCCATCCATTCGCGCTTGTAGCCGACGTTGTCTTGCCAGGCTTTGAAATTTTCAATCCAGTCGTCCCAGGTCTTCGGAAGGTTGTCCATGGCGGGATGATGCCGGGGACCTCCTTATACCCTTTACGAACATGTTCGCCCGAACATGTTAGGGGCTCTGGCGCCGAATCTCGTCCGTAAAGGCGTTGAACACCGCTGATTCAATGCGTTGCAACTGGTTGGAGAGGGTCGATTTTGCAACCTCGAGCAGGCCTGCCAGTTCGGTGAGGTTGATTCGGCGAGGGACGTCCCAGTAGCCTTCTCGCGAGGCGATTTCAAACACTTCCCGTTGACGAACGGTGAGCAAGCGTGAAGTCGTGCTGCGCGTGGAAAGCAAGCGATGGGGGATTTCATCCGAACGAAAGCGGTTGACGAGGGTTCGCATCTGTTCTCGGCTTCCCTCGACGGTCCACTCAACCCACCCGTCCCGAACTTCAAACGGGGTTCGAGGCACCACGCCGAGATCCACCAGAGGGCGAAGAAAACCTCCGCCACCGGCTGAAATCGTGACGCTGAAGCGCCCGTCCTCAAGAGGGACGCACTCATCGATGCCGTCGTGTTGTTCGACGGTCGAATGTACCCCTTCGCTGCTCCAACACCGAGCGGTTCCACGCCCTCGGCTGAGCGGCATGTGTTGCTCGATGCGAAGGGTCGCAGAGGGGTGCGTTCGGGTGACATCACCCGCCCAATGGCCTTCAGGGAGGCGAACATCCAACCGCAGTTGCTGGGCCATGCTTTCGCCTCGTCATCACAGGGGTCGTTCTCGTTCCGAGCGCACCACGGTTTTGCCAGCGACGTCGATGAGTTCGTTGAACGTGGTCGTGTGGGTGGCGCCCACGTTCACGCCCGGCAAATAGCCGTCGCACACGCCGGAGGCGGCGAAGATGGCATCCTCGCTCTTGCACAGGTCGTGAGCTTTCCACAATCGGGTGAGGTCGTCCCCAACCATCGTGCCGGCTCGTGCTTCCTCTTCGGGTGAACGGAACACAAGACGACCCTCAAACATCCCGCCCACGCCCCGAATGGCCGTGGCGGAAATGACGCCTTCGGGTGCAGCCCCGATGCCCATCAGCATATCGAACGGACCGTCGTCTTTGGCCGCCCAAATGGCACCTGACACATCCCCGTCCCCGAGCAGGTCCAGTTGGGCGCCGGTTGCCTTGATCTCAGCGAACAGGTCACGATGGCGCTCCCGGTCGAGGGCGACGATGCGCACCTCTTCGGCAGGACGGTCAAGCACATGCATCGCCTGTTCCACGTTGTAGGCGACCCCACCTTCCAGGGCGACGTGGTCGGCCAAGAGCGGTCCAGCTGCCAGCTTGTCCATGTAACAATCCGGGGCGTGGAGCAGGGTGCCGCGGGGTGCTGCGGCAAGCACGGCGATGGAGTTGGGCAAGTTGTCGGCGCAATTGTTGGTGCATTCGAGCGGGTCGACGGCAATGTCGATGCGCGTAGCGTCAGGGTGGCCGACCATGGACCCGAGGGGCTCACCGATGTAGAGCATCGGCGCTTCGTCTCGTTCGCCCTCACCGATGGCGACACGACCATCAAACGGCACGGCGTCAAAGGTGCGGCGCATGGCTTCTACGGCTGCATCGTCGGCTGCGTTTTTGTCCCCCTTGCCCCGCCATGCTGCGCTGGCGATGGCTGCCTGGTCAACGGCTTCGAGAAAGTGGTGAGCAAGGTCGGCAGTGGTGCCCATGGGCTAAAGGAGCCACATCGCATGAATGAACCCAACGGTTGTTGCGTTTGGTTATGCTTCGGGTTGAGCGTAGTGAAACACCTTTGCAGTGATCACCATCAACACGAGAATTTTTGCTGCGTCCCATACCAAAAATGGGCGTGTTCCCCAGGCGAAGGCCTGCTCGATTCCCACACCGTAGGCCATGGAAAGCCACCACGTGCCTGCAAGGTACACAGGAAGCATGGCCGCTGACCAGCACATCATTTGCGCAGGTAGGTCGGCCATGCCTTTGCGATGGGAGCGGTCCAAGCCCTCAGCGACCAGGGCCGAGGCGACGGGGAAGGCCAACAGGTAGCCGGCCGAGGGAATGAGCTGTCCACCTTCCACGATTCCGCTGGCTCCACCTGCAAAGAACGGTGCGCCTGCCGCTCCCAATCCAACGTAGACAAGACCGGAAAGGAAGGCGTCGTTCCGACGCAGGTAGACGCCCGTGATCAACACGCCCATCGTCTGAAACGTGTACGGGACAGGGCTCCAAGGGGTGAGGAATGAAAATTGAGCCAACAATGCGGTGAGTCCAGCAAAGAACAACACGCCCACTGCACGGCTGTTGAGGTTGGCCTCCATTTTTCGAAACAGTGCATGGTGAGAACGCCAAGCGGTCATGCTGGTTACTTCCATGCCGTAAAGGTCCAGTTTGACTCTTATTGTCGTTCCGCAATGTACCCCTTGTGTTTGTCCAGCACACGCAGGCCTTCAATCAAGGCGGTTGGGTATTGACCGTCCTCGTCCTTTTCGAGGGATTTGACCATGTCAAAGGCACACAGCAGTGCAGCGGCCACGCCGGTCAACGCTTCCATTTCGATGCCGGTTTTGTAGTGTGCCGCCACCTCGACCGTGCAGCAGAGATGGGTGTCTTCCCACCGCCAATCCACGCTGGTCCCTTCGAGTGGGATGGGATGGCAGTGAGGAATGATGCGAGGGGTGTCCTTTACGGCTTGCAATGCGGCGATGGTGGAGGCCTCCAACACGTCGCCTTTCTTGATCGAACCTTCCACAATGGCCGTTTTGGTGGCGGGTTGGAGTCTCAGGCGCCCCTCGGCCACAGCTCTTCGTTCAACCACCGGTTTGTGGCCGATCTCAACAATGCCTTCGATGCTCTTTTCGCTCAACCCAAGCCCTCCTTCCAGGTCTCCCCTTCGGATGTGACCTCCTTCTTCCATATGGGTGCTTGCTTCTTCAATTCGTCAATCAACCACGCACATGCTTGGAAGGCCTCTTTTCGATGCGGGCTTCCAACATGAATGGCCACGATGGGTTCCTGCGGGCCGACCGAACCGGTGCGATGCGCCATCGCCACGGCCCGGACGCCAAACGCCTCGATGGCTTCTTCCGCAAGCCGTTGAAGCACGGGTTTGAGTTTGTCCTGCCAGGCGTCGAATTCGAGGCGGTGCACTTGGGCGCCCCCTTCGGTTTCGCGAGTGATGCCGAGAAAACTCACGACGGCCCCGCAGCCCGTGGTTGGAAGACGGGCCAACAACTTCTGAGGTTCGAGGTCCGATTCGGCTTCTTCAACCACCACGATACCCGACATGAAACGCACGACAACAACACATCATTCAAACCTCACGCCTCCATGGGGGTTCATGGCCGCCTCCCGTGAAACCAGCCCGCCCGTCCACATCATGGGCGCTGGGCTTTCGGGTCTTGCTGCGGCCATCGTGCTTGCAAAAGCGGGTAAAGAGGTCCACGTCCACGACATTCGAGAGGACTCAGGGGCCCGATTTGACGGTGATTTTCAAGCCCTCGAAAATTGGAGCATGGACGACGACTTCTTTGACCAACTTGGCGCTTGGGGCCTGGACGCTTCGTCGTTCAAAGCGACCGAATTCAGCACCGTTGACCTCATCCATCCCGATGACACCATCACCCAAGCCCGCACACAGGGCGCTGCTTACCGGATCGTGGAGCGAGGTACGTCCTCCCACACCATTGACCAAGGCTTCAAACGCCAAGCGGAAGAAGCGGGTGTTCAGATTCATTACAAGTCTCGGGTGAAGGAAGAGGACTGCACCGTCATCGCCTGCGGACCGAAGGGTACATCGGCCGTTGCTTACGGCGAAATTTTCTCCACCGACCATCCCAATCACATCGCTTTCCAACTCAACGATAAACTCGCACCGGGGTCGTACTCCTACTTGATCATCATCGACGGCGTCGGCCTCATCTGCACGTGTTTGTGGCGAAAGCAGCGCAAGAGCGAACGTTTCCTGAACGAAACCATCGCCTGGTACGAACGCCACTATCCAAACCTGAATCGCACCCCCATCAAACGGGTCGGTGGAAAAGGCGACTTCACCATCAATCGAAGGTACAAACAAGACGGCCGGTACTACGTTGGCGAATCCGGGGGCCTTCAGGACTTCATGTGGGGTTTCGGCATGCGAATGGCGGTCTGGTCGGGTGTGCTTGCTGCCCGCGACATCCTTGGTGAAGGCGATTACGAGCGTGATGTACGCCGTCATTTGATGCCCTACGTTCGCACCAGCGTCGCCAATCGGTGGCTCATGAACCGGGTCGGCGACCGCACCTTCAAGCGCATGTGCAAGGCTTGGATGAAGGACCAAGAGAAACGCGGTGACGGTCTTGTTTGGATCGGGAAACTCTTCCGCCCCACGCTGTTCAAGGGGCTGTTGTATCGCGTGGTGAGTCCGTTCATGCTCAAAAGTGATCCCAAGGCCATGGGTCGTGGGGTTCGGAGAATGCCGTTCCGACCGGCCCTTTCCCGCGACGTTTGGGAGCCCTCGGAGGAAGCCAAGGCCATTGGACTGCAATGGGACACCGTTCGCCGCGGTGGTGGCCACGTGTCGTTCTCAAACGATAGCGAGAGCGACGGTCAGTAGCAAGAAACACCAGCGATTTCTTCTTAATGCCCGCCCTTGTGGGCGGAGATATGAGCGACCTCTATGGATTGAAACTCGAGCCCATGCCCAACCGTCTTGTCAATTACGGTGTAACCGAGAACGGTATCGCCGTGATCGAACTGACCTCGGACTCCGCTGGTGCTCCACTCGAAGGCCCCAACGACCGCTCGCCCAACACCTACACCCACGGCATGATGCGGGACATCGACGAGGCCATCGTCCGTGCCCGCTTTGACGACGACGTCACCTGCATCGTCCTCACCGGCAACGGAGCCTCGTTCTTCTCGGCAGGCGCATCCATTCAGATGCTCAACAGCGTGACGCCCGGTTTCAAGTACAACTTCTGTCTTCACGCCAACGAGACCCTCTCCCGGCTTGAGCAAACACCGAAGCTCGTCGTTTGTGCCATCAACGGCCACGCCGTTGGTGGAGGTCTGGAAATCGCCATGGCGGCCGATATCCGCATCGCTCGGAAGAACTCCGGCAAAGTCGGCCTTCCTGAAATCAACCTCGGTGTCCTCGCAGGAACCGGCGGTACGGCTCGCCTCACCCGTCTCATCGGCAAGGCCAAGGCCTTGGAAATGATGGTGACCGGAGAACTCATGTCCTTTGAGGACGCCCACGCTCACAACCTCATCAACCACATCTGGGAAGGCGATGCAGATGATTTCCGCCGGGACATTTTGGACTGGTGTTCTCAGTTTACGCTGCCCAACAAGGCCGTGAAAGCCGTTGGAAACATCAAGCGGTCATGTCAAACGGGCCCCGAAATCCCCTTCGAATACCATCTTGCCCTTGAGCGTGAACTCCAAGCTGCTCTCTTCAACAGCAGCGATGCAAAGGAAGGCATCGCAGCGTACGTCGAGAAGCGTGTGGCCAACTTCACCGGTGAATGAAACGGTCTCGGGTGCTGAGGATGACCGAGTTTCATGTTCCTGCTGACGTTCCCGATGAACTCATCGAGACGTACCTTGACAACTTGCGTGCAGCAACCGCTGGAACCGGTTCAATGAACCTGTTTGCATGCGATCAAAAAATCGAACACCTGAACGACGACTTCTACGACGGAGGGGTGAAGATTCCCCTTTCGTCCAACGATCCCGGACACTTGTTTGAAATCGGGGCGCGAGCGCACGCTGACGGCACCATCGGTGTCCTCGCTGGTCAGTGCGGTCTCATCGCTCAGTACGCTCGTGACCATCCCGATGTGCCTTACCTCGTCAAGTTGAACTCAAAATCCCACCTCGTCAAGACCGCTCAGCGCGACCCCATCAGCCAAGCGTTGTGGGACATGGACGACGTCATGTCCTTGGTTCACAACGGCATCAACGTGGTCGGTATCGGCTACACCGTCTACATCGGGAGCGAGTACGAACACGAAATGTTGACCGAGGCCGCTCAGTTCATCCGTCAGGCCCACGAACTCGGTATGATCTCCGTCGTGTGGATGTACCCGCGCGGTCAAGCCGTCACCGACGAGAAAGACCCGCAACTCATCTCGGGCGCAGCCGGCGTTGCAAGTTGCATTGGCGCTGACTTTGCCAAGGTGAACTACCCGCGTGCCTGGGAGGGCATGACGCAGGCCGAGTCGCTCAAGGTCGCTGTTGAGGCTGCTGGGCGAACCGGTATCATCTGCTCGGGCGGAGGTTCGCTGCCAGCTCGGGACTTCCTCCAGCGACTTCACGACCAAATGGCCGTCTCGGGTTGCCGAGGCGCAGCAACCGGTCGAAACATTCACCAAAAGACGACCGAAGAAGCGGTTCGGATGACGGCCGCATGTCATGCCATCATCTGTGAGGGTGCATCCGTTGACGAAGCGATGGCCATTTTCGAAGGTCAGTGAACCCTAGGTTGAAACACCGGTTGTTTCACGAATCCTGTCCTTGGGATTCCTGCTCAATTTTTCGCAGTTGAACTGGATTGGTAACTGAACAGGTGATTCAATATTGACCGAACCATCGGTCAGCGAGAGATTTCCCCGTGGTGGGGTTTGAACGAGGGGCTCAGAGCTTCTCGTCAGCGTTGGTCATGAAGTTGCCTTCGCTGTCAACGATGATGGGGGTCCCTTCGATCCACTCTGGGCAGTTTTCGGAAACCCAGTCTCGAGTGGCCCATTCGCAAATGTCGTAGCCTCCGGAGAGGATGCCGGAGCGCTTGATGTAGCCGACCTTCACGATGTCCTTGTCTTTGGACAGCACGTTGCCGAGTTGTTGGCTGGTCGTTCCATGACGCATCGTGCTGTTGATGTGTTCGAGAATTTCAGCGGTGTTGCGTGGGCGATCGCCCAGAAATTTCTTGATTTTTTCACGGATGCGTGTTGTTTTCATTGTTCTTTCCTCCTGTCATTGAACGGCTTGTCTCGTTGGAGATGTGCCGCTGACTCCAAGGAGCGAGGCCGCTGATATAATGGTTCCTCCGCCGACCAACGAATTGGTTACGGTTAGTGAACAAATATCGGTGTAAATCGCACACTATGGGTGGTGAAAGTAAGTTATTTTTGACAGTTCCACCGGAAATATGTAACTTATTGTAACTAATTAATTCTGAGAGTTCAAGTTTTATCTACGATGAACCGTTGGGCGGTTTGAAGGTGACTGGTGATGACAACACGCACCATCCGGTCGGGGGCTCATCGACGCATCCTCGGTTTCCTTCGTTCCGGTCCCGCCACGGTTTCGGAATTGGCGAAGCAATTTGACATGCGTATGTCGCACGCTTCGCTTGCATGTCGTCAGTTAAGGGCCGCTGAGCTGATCGTTCGAGACGAATCGGGCGGTTTGCGAAACGCTCCCATTTCCCTGAGCCAAAAGGGCGTGGAACGCCTCCGGGAAAACGCCGTAGCGAAGTTGCGTCAATATTCGGACCAATTTCCGACCAAATCCAGCGCCTGTGTTCTGCAGGTCGACGGTCCAAACGTGTTGATTGGTTACACGGATTTGCCCCCAGGGCCGTTGATTTTCATCCCGGATGCCTCCGAAACGGCTTCTGAAAGGTCCACCGGAAACCAAGGGGGGGTGTGGGTGCTCTTCGCCGAAGAGAGCGAGGCGTGGTTCACCCTAACCGATTTCCAGCCCACCACCCCGCCAGCCGCTGCTCAGGGAGTGACGCTGGAGGATTTCTCAAACGTCCCGCAAAAAGTTGGCCTTGTGCGCGGTTCGATTTTTGAATCCGTTGGCGATTCGAACCTCATTGAAGGGAAGCGGTTCAGGGTTGACGGGGCTTCGGCCACCCCGCCGCCGGCCCGGCTTCGCGTCGGTCCCGTTTCCTTGGGGACCGTGGTCGGGACGAAGCATTCCTTTTTTCCGCCTCAAGGACTTGTTGCGCGGCTTCCTTCCTCCATTGACCGAAGCCAAATGCTGGATGCGCTCTCAACGGATGCTCTTCTGGTAAGCGATAAGGGCGCTTTGCGCCGGCGTCAACTTCCCTTCTCGGTTCTGAGGCCGTGGTTGGAACGCCGTCACCCGCGAATGTCGGATGAACGGCGGGAGAGAACGTGGGAGGAATTGACGGGAGCGCTTGCAGAAAACGAGGCTTCGCTGTCGGTTTCGCTGAGAAGGGAATTGCTCATCGATTTTGGTCAAGCGGAGTGGTCTGCTGAGGATTGGGCGGCCTCTGAACTCGACATCTACGGCATGTCGCCTCGTGGCGTGGCCTCCGTCTTGACTTCGGTTTTGGACCGTGTCCACGTTCCGTTTTGCATCGATTGGCCGTTTGAGGACGTTCCCGAGAACCTGTACCAGCGGGCTTTGGTTCATCCCTCGTGTCGGGTGTGGATCTGGCGGCGCGGAACCCTTCCAGCGCATCGTCCGCAAGGGCTGCTCGTCTTCCCCACCCCTCTGGTTTCGGTGGTCAACGTTCAGGCAGGACGAAAAGACCCGTTACCGATTCTTCTTGGCGGAGAGGAGCCTCCGGGTAACAACCACCGTGTTTCGTCGCTCTCGACTCCAACGAATGCGAAAGAGTTGCTTGAACGCCAATGGCTCCACGATGTGCTGAACACCGGCGCTCCACTTCCGGAGGGCAAGCACGGGCTCCGTTTGCGAAAAGCCCTTGACGCTTATCCATCGGGTGACGAATCGCTTGCTAACCGGTATGAAAGAACGGACGCTTTGGCTGCATGGATTGCCAGCCCGCCGGGCCAACGCCCCGGTCGGTGGGTTCGTTTGCACGACCGGCTCCCAACATCGTGGGTGAACCTCCTTCCCGTCGAAGAGGTGCCGTTCTCCCATCTCGTTCACGCCATCAAGAACGGCGATGCTGCATGGCGCTCTCGGGCCTTGCACCGGTTTGGTTTGGAATTGGAGGCTCGTCCAGAACTGCTGATTTCGGTGGTTGACGGTTTGACCGACGAGGTGCATGGCCCGTGGTTTGCTGCCTGTTTGCTGGCCTCGGTACGATTGGACCGCCCCGACAACCAGGACGTGCTCGTGCAAGCATTCGATGCATGGTCTCGAGACCCAGTCTGTGCAGCTGAAGTGCTCGAAAGTCAATTTCACATGACCGTCAACTTGGGGGCCGAGGACCATCCCTTGTTGCAACCGTTCGTTCGTCTTGGTTTGAATCAACCAGCGGGTTCGTTGTTTTGTGTTTGGTCGAGCAGCGTGGAGGCCCTCATGGATGGACGGCCTTGGTTACCCGAACATCAGCGACGAATCATGGAGATTCTTCCGTTGGCGTGGTGGGCGGCGTATGCAAGCGATTGGATCACCGCCCAATTGGCCAGCGTATCAGGGCGAACGTGGCTGCGGGACCATGAGGTGCCGTGGACGGCGCAGGTGTTTCAGGCCGCAGGCTATATCGGTGGACTTCCCGGTGCGCCGATACCGCATCCAGCGTGCACGTTGACGTCCGACCAACTCATCGGCATCAAATTGCTCGGCGAGGGCGTCGGCGTGGCCGGCCTCAACGACCTGTACGAATCGATGTACGCCTTTGAACAAGGACTTCCACCGCCTCCCTGCTCAACGCATCCACTGGCCGGATGGTTGGTTCGTCCGGTTGAAACGTGGCCGATGATGAACGAAACCGTTCTCTCGATGGGGGAAGCGGCCACCGGGCGCCTCCTGTTTTCCAAAGCTTACCACCATCGGGTGCGCTCGCCCAACCCGCTGTCTTGAAATAGCCTTGACCGCCACAGCGACTCACCGTACCTGCAACATCAGGCTGAGCGACTGTGAAAACTGCAATGATGTCTGACACCATGTGTACGGCCGCAATCGAAGACTGAGCGGACCCTTCGGGGGATGAAGTTCGGTGCAAATGCGGTAAACCATCGGTGGGTTATGGGTCCTTGTGCGACGCAAGAATGAACACAAGACAACCACCTTACCGGACAGTACGCCCCGCCACCGAGGGTCAGGCCTTCGAGGAAACCGTGAACAAGGCCGTTAGGTGGCGGGGCACAGACCGTTGAACTGCTGCGAAGGCTTCATTCCGGGCGATGACATCATATCCCGAAGGCACAAGCCTCGCCCATGGAAGGCGGACGGCGCTTTCGACGCTGCCTGGTCGGCGGCACGTTTGACCGTTTTCACGCCGGCCACCGATTGTTGTTGGATGCTGCCCAAACGGCCGCGGATTTCGTTGAAATCCACATCACGTCCGACGCCATGGCCGAGCAGAAATCCGACCATATCCAATCCTTCGAAACACGGCGTGAATCCTTGCTCGATTGGATTGAGCAACACGCACCTCGGCGCGCCTCTGTTCACCAACTCACCGATGTCCACGGACCCGCACCGACCCACTCCAAGGCCGACTGCATCGTTGCCACCCCCGAGACTCGGGGTCAGTGCGAACGCATCAACGAGAAGCGCCTCGCAGGAAACCTGCCTCCACTTGCCGTTCTTGAGGTCGGCCACATGATGGACATCAACGGGGAGGTCATCAGTTCATCTCGCATCCGAAACGGCCACATCGATCCCGAAGGCCATCCTTGGTTTTCTCCAGATTGGGAAGGTCGTACGTTGCGAATGCATCCTCGGGCCGAACCCGAATTGAAATCGCCGATGGGCGTGTTGTACGCTGGCCCCGAGGATGACCCGGAAATCGCCATGCTCGCTGCATTGGACGACCTTGACCTCGACCGCCTCATGCTCGTCGCTGTGGGGGACGTGACCGTTCGAACCTTGCTGAGCATCGGCATCACGCCCGACCTTGCTCTGGTCGACGGACAAACCAAGCGGCAAGCACTCGTCAAGGAGGAACAGGTGGACATCGGGGCATTCGGCACCGTTCTTCGTGCTGAAAACCCGGCAGGCGTGCTGACGCCCTCGTTGCTTGGAGCCGTGCGGGAAGCACTTTCCAATGAGGTCCCGGTGGTCGTGGTGGTGGACGGCGAAGAAGACCTTGCGCCGTTGTTCATTCATCTTCTCGCTCCGATCAACGCCGTCGTGATGTACGGCCAGCCCAAGGAAGGGGTGGTGGTTCAGCCCAGCCATTTGGGAACCAAACAGCGCTGTCGCCGCTTGCTCGAGTTGTTTGAGGTGATTTGATGGACACGCCGATGGTGTCCATCACGGTCTGTGTTCGCAACGGGGTCTCGTGGATTCAAGGGTGCCTTGAGGCACTGCTCGCTCAGACCTACCCTTCGTTTGAGATACTCGCCGTCAACGACGGGTCGATGGACGGTGCAGAAGCCATCATGGACGCCTTCCACGACCCGGAAGGTCTTCGGGGACCGCCGGTTCGGGTTCACCACCAACCCCCGCTCGGCCTCGCTGCGGGTCGTCAGTGGGCGGTTGAACACGCTCGTGGGGAATGGGTGGCCATCACGGACATCGACGTTCGTCCTGAACGGGATTGGATCGCCAACATGATGGCTGAATCCGGGCCCGTCGCTGATGCTGAACGAGTTGTAGCGGTCACGGGCCGAACCGTGTTTGAACAGGCGGACGACCTCGTCAGTCGTCTGCGTTCGGTGGAAATCGCAGCAAAATACCGGTCACGTCCCCGTCGAACCAGTTTAGCCAACGGACCGTGTTCCATGTTTCATCGAGCGGCCCTCTTGGAGGTTGGGGGATTTGACCCCTCCTGGTATCACGCTGAAGACATGGAAGTCAGCCTCCGTTTGCTCGATGCTGGCGGTACCATCGTCTACGCCCCCAACGCGCTTGTTCGCCACGTGCCGGAAACGGGGATGGCTCACTTCTTGGCGAAACGAAAACGCGATGCTCGGGCGCACGTTCGTATCGTTCGCCATTTTCCTCGCCGAAAACGCCAGGGCCCCGGCTTTGATTTCCTCGGTTCCTCTTCGATGGTGTTGTGCCTGCTTCCGTTGTGGTTCGCAACGCTTGTGGGTGGTCTCCCGTTCATCGCTGGCCTTCTCTCGGGAGACGTGACGCAAAACGATGCCCTCATGGCCCGATGGGAGGTTCGGTTGTTGACGGTCTCGCTAACGCTCCTCTTGGTTCACGAGGTGTTGTTGTGGTCGGGGCCGCTTGGCGTGGTGAACCGAGAAGTGATTCGGACAACGCAGCGCCGAAAGTTAAGGGCGGTTATCGGTGTGCGGTGGCTGACCTTGCGTTGGAGCTTTGCCCTATGGCACGGTTTGTTGTTGGGCGCGCTGGATGCAGCGCTCAAGCGAAACGGGCACTGATGGCCTCAGTCGATGTTTTCGTCGCCCTCTGGAACTCGGCTTGCGTGGTTCAATGCGAAACCCGATGCGAGGAGAGCGATGGTCACGGAGTACACGCCGACGTCCATCCATCCGACATACTGAATGCCGTACCAGAAGTAAAACGCAAGACCGAGCAATAAGCACCAAGCGGCCGTGGTGCGTTGGCCCCCGCCCACAGAGGTGTCGTTCAAGGCCGTCCAGGTGTCGTTGATGATGAGGCCACGGAGCCAAGCACGCAGGTCGTTGGTTTCGTTGATGGCTTTGAGGCCAAAAACCACGAGCGCAAGACAGGCGGCGATGAAGATCGTGTCACCAAGCACTTCGTAATGGAACCCGTCAATGGCTTCTCCAAAAGCGGCGTTGGTGGCTTCGAACGTGAGCAGGCCGCCCCACGAGACGTGTTGCGTCGGGTGGGCCATGCTGAACATGTTCAGGACGGCGAGCAGGATACCCCATGCGCCGAGGAAGACCATGGCCGGTGCATAGACCGGTGTGGGCCCTCCCGAGTTTCCGGTTGCCTTGGACTGAACGGTGTCGCTCATGGCTTGGGCGACTGACGAGGTGCATTTAAGCACACCGAAAGGAGAACACCCTCCTGCGTTCAACGGTTCAAAGGGAGGTTTGGTGGTTGTAATGGGCGGTAAACACAATGCCCATTTCTTCTTCGGCTGCCGTCATGATTTGCTGCGGGTCGATGTTGTTCGGGATGGAGGAATTGATCTCTTTTGAACGACCGTACCTTCCCTTGCTCACGGTCTTGGCCGTGACAAGACCCAACATGTCCAGGTTGGAAATAAGACCGGAAATCCTTCGCTGGGTGAGGGGATTTTGGCGCACATGTTTGCACGCTTGTTGATAGATGTCGTAGACCTGCCCCGTTTGGACGTTGCGAAGACCGTTGCGTTCGTTGATGATCACGGAGGCAAGCACCAATTTTTGTTGACTGGGCAGGGTGGAAATCACCGGTGTAATCTGGTCGGATTCGATTTGACTTTGGGCGATTCGAACGTGGTTTTGATTGACCGTGACATCCCCGATCTGCTCGGCCTTTTCTGCAGAGATGCGCAGCAAATCCAAGGCGCATCGGGCGTCACCGTGTTCTTGGGCAGCCAGTGCAGCACAGAGCTCAATGACCCCAGAACCGAGGACTTCTTCGTTGAGGCCCGACATTGCACGCTGACGCAGAATGTCTTGGAGTTGTTCTGCGTCGTAGGGCTTGAACAAGACATCGAGTTGGCCCAATCGTGAGCGAACTCTTGGGTCAAGGAAATCCGTAAATTTGAGGTCGTTTGAGATGCCGATAACGCACGCTCTTGCATTTTTCAGGGAAGAATTCATGCTCGTCAAATTGTAAAGAAGGTCGTCGCCGGCTTTTCGCACGAGGTGGTCAATCTCGTCAAGAACGATGACGAAAACGCCGCCTTGACGATCCATTCGGCGAACAAGTTCGTTGAAGACTCGGTCGGTCGGCCATCCAGTAAAAGGAATCTCATCCCGCTCATGCGCTTCAAGAAGGGAATTTCCAATGTGACTCAAGACTCGGTACTGCGTGTCGATTTGACGGCAGTTGACCATGATGGCTTCCACCTTGCGACCCATGCTGTCGCCCTTTTCTTTGAGGTGATGACAGACATAATCGGTTACCGCCGTTTTCCCTGCACCCGTCACGCCGTACAAGGTCATGTTTGACGGAATGTGGCCCTTCAGCGCCTCCCAAAGATTGTAGGAGATTTTCTCGATCTCTTCCTGACGGTGGGGAAGGTGGGCCGGCCTGAAATCATGCCTCAAGTTTTCCTTGTTTTTGAACAAGGTTTTCTGCGAGATGAATTTGTCAAAGATGTTGGAATCCATTGCAAATCACCTCCTGTGTTCTTACCTCGGCGGAGAAGTCTTGAGCCAACCCAGCGCCGTGATTTCGGTTAGTCCGAGTCCCCCTTATATGCCTGTCCACGGATGAACTTGGGGTCTTTTCTTTTCTGCACCAATTGACCTTTATTAGTGAGTATAAATACAAGTCGGGTTTCTTCAAAAATGAACATTTTTCAAGTCGTCAGGAAGGCGCGTTGAACATCCATTGTCCGTCCTCCCAAACGAGAACGTGACCGTCACGAAGATGGGTGACATGGTCGGGATGGTCGGGAAGTTGGTCGGTCAAAACGGGAGGGTGATCCGACCGGTCGTCAACAAAGGTGTGGGTGATGCCGAGCGGTGTTTTGCATTTCGCGGCCAAGGCCTGAACATCGTTCGGCTTGTGGTGATGGGTTGAGGGGACCCAATCGGGAAAACCCATTTCGAGCACAGCGAGATGGGACCGCTCGATGGCTTCGTAGAGCGCTTCGCAGGGGCCCGAATCCCCGCTATGGACAAAGGACGCCCCATCCTCGTGCTCAAAGCGGTACCCAAAGGGTTCAACAGCGTCGTCGTGGTGAACCTCAAAGCGCTCCCACCGCCACCCGTCCCCGGTTTCTCCCCGGTCGCCGTATTCCCACTCCACCAAGTCAAGAGCGCTCTCAAGCGAGCCGGAAAACGCGAGTTCGCACAACGCTGAAAGACGCTCCCGAACAAAGGGCGTTCCCACGACCCGAAGCGGCTTGAGCCCTTCTCGGTCCGAAATGTACTTCCGCTCGAGCAGCAGAAAAGGGAAACCGAACACGTGGTCACCGTGAACGTGCGTCACGAAGACGGTTTGGACATCAGCAACTGACTGTCCGGCTCTTCGCAAACCTGCAAGCGCTGTTGGAGGAGCATCGATGATGTGACGCCGGTTCAGCATGGCGAAGGAGTGGAGGCGGCCGTGAGGAAGGAAGGCGTTCCCCGTGCCGAGCATGTCAATGCGATGCGTCATGTTCCGGCTAACGGCTTGGGCTTCTTCTTCCCATCGGCGCGGGGCGATGGCCCCGGGATGTGCAATCATACCAACCATGATATAGCGACCTTTTGTGGGAAAATCTGTCCACGGACCGAGGTGAAGCGATGTCAGCCAACTGGTCAGCCAAAAACCCCTACATGACAAAAATCACGGAGAACTACATCCTCAACGGTGAGGGCTCGCGGAAGGAAACCCGGCACATCGTCTTTGAACTCGGCGATTCCGGATTGGATTACAAAGTCGGGGACGCCCTCGGGGTCATCGCCGAGAATCCGCCCCACATCGTTGAGGAACTCCTTTCCGTGCAAGGTTGGGACCGGGATGCGAGCGTGACCACGCACAACGGTGAACGGACCCTTTACGACGCTCTGAAGAAGGATTTTGAGGTGCACATGGCGAACAAAAAATTCGTCCAATCGCTTGCAGAAAAGGTGGTCTCAAGCGGGATGAACATCAGCATGAGCATGGTGAGCCGGTCCCGAAACAACTCGACGTGGGTGGCTTCCTCCGATGAGAAAACGCCTCCGTCGCTGTCGCCATCCGCCCCCTCGGACGACCCTGCGTCAAAGGTTGAAGCCATCAACGCCGATACCAAGGCGGTCGAAGATTATCTCTGGACGAGGGATTACGTTGACATCATGCGCGAGTTTGACGTCAAGTATTCACCCGAAGAATTCCTTGAGTTGGCCGATCGCCTCAAACCCCGGCTCTACTCCATTGCATCCTCACACGACGCCCACCCTGGATTCGTTGAATTGACCGTTGGTATTGTCCGATTCGAGTACAACGGTCGAGCTCGTGGCGGCCTATGCACCCAATTCATGGCCGATGAGATCGACACCAGCGGCGCACCAATCGGCGTGTTCATGTCGCCAACGAAATCGTTCATTTTGCCCGAGGACAAGGACACGGACATCATCATGGTTGGACCCGGAACCGGAATCGCTCCTTTCCGGGCGTTCATGGAGCAGCGTGTTCATGACGGGGGTTCTGGGAAAAATTGGTTGTTCTTTGGGGACCAATCAGCAAAGACCGAGTTCTACTACAAAGACGAGATTGAATCGTGGATTGACGAAGGTCACCTCTACCGGTTCACCACGGCCTGGTCTCGCGACCAAGAGGAGAAAATCTACGTTCAACACCGCCTCAAGGAACACGGCGCAGAAATCTGGGAATGGTTTGAGCGTGGCGCTTACTTCTACATTTGCGGCGACAAACAATACATGGCGAAGGACGTTCACCGAGCATTGATCCAAATCGCCATCGACCACGGCGGCATGTCCGAAGACGACGCAACCCACTTCATCGAGAAGACGATGATGCGTGAAGAGAAACGCTACCTGCGCGACGTCTACTGAGCAGCGCCCTTCGCTAACCGATGCACTCATTCGGCGCACATCGCCACCAAGTGCTCAAAACCTCATGACCGATGTTGATGTCATGGGAGAGGAGAGCATCGGCTTCAAGGCCCGCATGGTTTCCATGTTCTTGCGTCTCTTGACCCTCGGGTTGATCGCCGTTGCCCTGGTGATTTCAACCGAGGGTATCGTCATCGTCTTGCTGCTGTTCGTGCTTGTTGTACCGTTTGAGAAACTCTTCCCCCGCCACCGTGGCCAAAAGGTCAGACGCCCTCATTTGGACACCGATGTGGGCTACGCCCTCGTCTCGCCGTTGATGGGTCTGCTCACGGGGTTTGTGGCCATTGCCATTGGTTTACTCAGTCTTGCATGGATACCTGGCCTGCTCCTTGCACCCTACGTCGCCAAGATTCCAGCGGCCTACATGCCCGTGGTCGGCTTCCTCTTGTTCGATGCGCTGGTGTACTGGACGCACCGATTCTATCACGAGATTCCGGTTTTGTGGAAATTTCACGCCATCCACCACTCGACTGAGCACTTGGATTGGGCCAGTGGGTTTCGTGCTCACCCGCTTGACGGGACCATCCTTGCCCCTGCCTTCGTGTTTCTCGTCACGGCTGGGTTTTCGTTTGAATTGACCGGGGCTCTTGCAGCCGCTCAAATCATTCTTGGGTTGTTCCTCCACGCAAACGTAAGGTGGCGGCTTAAGTGGCTGCACCGCCTGATTATCACGCCGGAATTTCACCATTGGCATCACACCAATGAACGAGACGCGATTTGGACAAATTACTCCACCTTCCTTCCCTTGTGGGACCAGCTGTTTGGAACCTACTTCATGCCAAAGGAACGACGGCCGCAAACCTACGGTGTGAACGAACCGATTCCCGACGGTATCCTGCGCCAATTACGCCATCCATTCAAGGGATGGCGCAACCCGTTGTGGTACATCCTTCATCCCTTCCAGTCTCTTCGTCGTTCGTTCTCGTTCACGAAGGCCATTCTCCGCTCCATGCGCAAGTCGATGTTTCGCAAGCGGGGCACGAAGCCATGGGACATTTATCCCCTCAACGATGAGCAACAGGTAACCCCAACCCTTCCTTCAGACCTATCCACATCAGCATGATGAATTTGGAGGGGCGTCAAATCAATGCACCAGTAGTGGTATATATTGTCCGGAGAAAGTTCCATTCATGTGGACAGACGAACAGCTGCTCGCGCAAGGATGGACCCAGCCACAAATCGACCAGTGGCGAAATGAGCAACAACGACCGCTCGCCGACACTCCTGCCGTCCACGAACCGGCCTTGCCACTTCCAACTCACGAGGCCACAACGACGGTTGCCCCGCCTGAGCCCTCCATCCCCATCACCGAAACAAAGCCTGGTTCGCTCTCGGGGATTTCTACTGGCCTCGCATCGGACAAAACTCAACTCATTCTCATCGTTCTCATGCTGGTGATCGCCCCGCTCTCGCTCTATTCTTCGCTCTTCGCCGAAGGACCGACAGGCCCCCAGGGCGAAGAGGGCGTGGCAGGAGAAAACGGAACGGCGGGCTCAAGTTTTCATCTCGTCTTGAGTGGCGAAGAATTGCCGACATGCGACCAGACCATCAATGATCAGATCTTCTTCGTCGCTGATGTTTCTGGATTCGAGGTCTGCCAAAACAACGTCTGGACCACCGTCGACTTGACCGGCGCAGAAGGACAACCTGGCCTTGATGGTGTGAATGGCACCAACGGGCAAGATGGGATCAACGGCACCGACGGGCAAAACGGCGTCAACGGCGCCGATGGGAGTGATGGCGTGAACGGTCAAGACGGTGCTGACGGCGGGGATGGAAACGACGGTTTGGCATCGCTGATCACCTCAACCATTGAACCAAGCGGCGCGAATTGCCCGACGGGTGGAACGCGAATCGACACCGGCGTGGACAACGACCGCAACGGCCAACTCACGCTGAACGAAATCGACGCCACCGTCTTTGTGTGCGACGGTTCTGACGGCGCTGATGGAGCGGACGGGGTGGACGGCACAGACGGTGCTGACGGAGCCAACGGAAGTTCAACCACCACGACGATGGTCGCACGCCTTTCCGTTGCGCCGGCATCTCTTGGATGCAATGGAACCGGACAATTGTTTCAGCAGGGACTTGACGATGGTTCAGGCGGCGGCATTCCTCAAAACGGGGTTCTTGAATCTGGAGAAATCATGACCAGTTCTCTGATTTGCACCACCTTCGCTGTTGACCAGGTCGAGGACATCAATCCTGGTGCTACAGGGAGCAATCCTGCGAATTTCTGCACCATCAACTCGACGTTGTATTTCAGTGCAAACAATGGCACCACGAATGGAATTTGGTCAATGGATGTGAACGGAAATATCTCCTTGGAGTACAGTGGTACTGTTTTGGGAATGCGCACCATTGGGGACCAGTTGATGTTCCTCGGCCAAGACCCATTGACGTTGGATGTTGAACCGTATGTTTTCGAACCATCCAACCAAACAGGTTGGCGAATCGAAGATATCTTCCCTGGTGGTTCAGGAAGTTTTGCTGGAGAGTTTACCTTGATAGGGACAACGGTGTTTTTCTCAGCCCGGGACAGTGCTGGTTCAACTGGAACAGGGTTGTACGACCTTTGGGCCTATGACACCGTGAGTTTCAGTGTATGGAAGGTCGAGCCGGATATTCAGCCAACAAATTTGGTCGCTGTCAATTCAGACCTCTACTTCTCAGCCAGGTCGAACAATGGAAACGTTGAGTTATGGAAGCATGAAACCGCCACCAACACCACCTTCATGGTCAAGGACATCAACCCTGGACAACTCTCTTCCTCGCCACAGGACCTTGTGGTGATGGGAACGACCCTCTACATGGCTGCAAATGCAGGCACGACCTATGGAACAGAATTGTATGCATACGAGACAACGAACAACTCGACATGGCTTGCAGCAGACATCCGACCCGGAGTTGCAGGAAGTGCGCCTTCAGGAATGGTCGTATCAGGAACACGAATTTACCTGCAGGCAACATCTGGACAACATTTCGAAATGTGGGCTTATGAGGCCACCAACTCGTCATACTGGGAGGTCACCGATTTACAATCAACATCCGGAACAGGCGCACCAAACGAGTTCACTGTTCGTGGAAACACCGTATATTTCTCGGCAGATGATGGGACGACCGGAGAAGAATTGTGGGCATATAATGCAATCAATCAAACCACATGGCAAGTGATTGATCTGAAACCAACTGGTGGCTACATTGGCGACATTCATGTTCACGAAGACAATGTATACTTCGCAGGTGAGGACAACTGGGGCGGCATTGAATTGTGGCGGCTTATCTTCTCAAGAACCGTGACATTTGTTTGAGATTCCTCTGTGCTCTGCACGAAGATAACTTGGAAAGCGGGTTTCGGTGTCAAGTCATAGTTGAAGCTTTCATGACTCGTGTTTACCGCTTTCCTCATAGATTGAGTCGGCCGACGGGACATCATGGGATTCAAGCGCGTGCTGATTGCCAACCGCGGAGAGATTGCGCTGCGAATTCTGCGCACCTTGCGAGACATGGGCATCGAAGCGGCCATCATCCACGGCCGTGAAGACCGTCTTTCGCTTCCGGTCCAACTTGCCGACATCGCTTACCCCAACTACCGAACCAATCCGCTTGATTCCTACTTGGACATCGAAGCTGTGGTTCAAGCGGCGAAGGAACTCGAATGCGACGCCGTCCACCCCGGTTACGGCTTTTTGGCCGAGAACGCAGCGTTCGTTGCTCGCCTCGAGGAAGAGGGCATCACCTTCATCGGACCGGCCTCAAACGTCATCACCTTGCTTGGGGATAAAATCCAGGCTCGTGCCGCGATGGAAGCCGCAGGCCTTCCCACGGCAAAGGGGTCGTCAGAACCG
>Ga0222716_10001106_pt1 | contig 22711 bp, 30 predicted proteins | sample C33_13DmetaG_FD_165044 | JGI IMG/M metagenome (GOLD analysis project Ga0222716, IMG submission 165044) | Estuarine water microbial communities from San Francisco Bay, California, United States - C33_13D | ecosystem: Environmental > Aquatic > Marine > Unclassified | place: USA: California... | reverse complement strand
ACCTCATTTTTATCATATAACCTTATTGTATTCTTGTTTGATACTTTTTTCTTGATGTCCCAACGCACCCAGTCGTTGCTGTTTTTAATGAATGTAGAAGCCGATGTTTTAACTTGGATCTTGTAAGAAATGTTATCAAGTACGCTTAAGTAATCGTAGCGGGATTGGGGAGGACATTCAAATAACTCGTCAAAGTATCTGGCGAGGTAACTGGCGGTCAGGTATTCCCCTGCACGGCCAACTTGGTTCTGGTTCATTTTTGTAGTTCTTTAAGTTTGTTTTCTTCATCTTCAAGCACCACGCTTGGATTTCTTAGTCTAAAAATTGTTCTAGCTTGTTCTTGGGCTTGTTTTATAAGCGTTTCTAATATCATTTGTTTTTGATATTCTGTGCTGTTGGTGTAGTTTGGACTTAAGACAATTTGTTCAAGCTTTTGTTTTGTACCAAGCTCTTCTTGTATTCTTAATAAAGATTCATATTGGTCTGGTGTTAATTCAACAGATCCCATTTTTCTTTGTGGCATGCTTGGAACATAGCCAATTCTATTTAGTTCTGAAAATACTGGATCTTGTTGTATTTCAGAAATATTAATTGGAATGAAGGTATAACCAAAAACATTTGGTGTTGGTCTGTATTCTATGGTTTCACCAAATACATTTCTTTTAGGTGGTAAATCTTTTGATGTTTTACCAAAGAAAAACTCACCTCCAACCTGAGGTAATCTATTAATTAAATTATCGGTTGTTGTTCTAGCATCTCTTACTAAGTTATCCTCTGCTTTTCTACCATAGTAAAAAGCAGTTGGCACAAATGAACCTGCAAATCTTTGTAGGAATCTATCAGCATATCTGTCTGGATCACTAATAACTTCAACTGCACCAGCCAAGCCAGTTAAGAAAGTTTTATTAATTAAGTTTTCAGAAACAGAACCAATCAATTGTGTGCCTATATCTGCTATAGCATCTTGGTTTTCATCTTGAAACTTTTGTGGTGCATCTCTAACAATTTCATTGAGATCGGCTGTCACACCAAACAATATACCAACAGGCTCAAATCTATTGTAAGAATAATATTTATTGCCAACTTTAATAGAATACGGCTGCCAACCTTCTTCCATAAGCTGTTGTTTTTCTTTCCATGCTGAAGGACCTCTACCAGTTATTTGTCCGTTTTGTGCTAGTGTAGAAACACCCGCCATTATTGAGGCTCCCAAAGCTATTTTGCCTAATGCTTTATCTCTAGCAAGACCGCCTTTAACTATATCTTCTTTCGTTTGACCAAAAAATGCTGATGTTGGCAATCTATCAAAAGCGTAATTAACAATATTGATTGGTGTTCTAATAAAAGGAGTTAAGAATCTCCATCCTGGATGTCTAGCTACATAAGCCTGCCAATCACGAGCAAGCCCTGTTAATGGTTTAGTAAATGTTACATAACGCCCTTCATCAATGGCATCTAGTTTTACTTCTGCACCAAGCTTGGATTTATCTCTTAAAAGTTCATAAGCTCTTTTTATACCTTTTCCTTCTGCTTTGGCTTTTCTTACAGCTCGACCAAAATATTCTTGTTGTTGTCCTATGTTTTTAAAGAAAGCATCACCAATTTGTAAGGCTGCTCCTGGGATTCTTATAATATCACCAGCTAAACCAGGTATGGCTTTTTGTCTTGCTAATTCTAATTTTGTAAGAGGATCTGCTAAATCAAAAGATTCTTCTAAGGTTGCACCAAATCTTTCACCCACAAAAGGTATTGGTTTAATTAGGGCTTTACCAATTCCCCTTAAACCTTCTAGTGCACCATAAATAGAACCAGCAAGTCTTGCTCCAGCTTCACCAAAAGTAATTTTATCATCGCCTTTTCTAAATTTTCCTGCAGCAGCAGCCAAGAAATATTCTGCTGGTCTAAGACCAGTTGTTATTGTGTTGGAAATAATATTAACCATGTGTGTTGGTGGCGCTGATAACAAACCATTAATCCACAATTCTTGAATCATATCTTTGTATGTTGGTTTGTAAGCTTCTTTGACAAATGTTGCCAAGCCTTCATCGGAATCAATTTGTGTTATAGCTTTAGCTAATTCATCAATATCATCTCTGGTATTTGTTTTTAGAAAGTCTGCAATAAATTTATTTTTTTGTTCGGCTGGACCAATGTATTCTCTGTAAGCTCTTAAAGCTCGACCAGCTTCAGCAGTTATACCAACCAATTGTTCTGCTAAAGAAGCAAACTTGGTCATAGCATATTTAAGCTCAACTCTTAGAGCATCTGATGCTTGCGATGGATCTGCTACTTTTCTTGCTAATGTTGCCACTCTTGCGCCAGCTTCATCGAATAACATTCTAGTAGCTGTAACTTGTTCAGCATTAAAAGCCTGACCAACCTTTCTTAACATAACATCATCTGGTGTCATACCAAGTTGTTGTGCTAATGCTTTAAGCTCTTCTCCTTGTGTACCAAACTTAACCACCCTACGAGCTGCATCAAGATTTACTTTATTGTCAACGACATCTTGAACTATCTTTTTAAAATCTTCTGGTTCAACATATTTATCTAATCTTATATTGCCAGCTTTTTCTGGTCCTTCTACTGGTGGTTTATTACCACCTTGAGATAATCTGATTTCTGGTTCATCAACAATACCAATAGCTTCTCTTGCTTCTCTAGCAACTCTTTCAGCCCTTGATTTTAGTTGTATTTCAAATTCATCAGTTTGGCTGTCAAAATACTCTGCTTGATCCAAACCCTGTTCTATATAATTTTGTTCATTGTCTATATTTTTTAATGCCGATCTAACTTGTGCATTAGTCATAGTAGTAGGATCGTAACCAGCAGCTTCTAATTGATTGACCAATGAATCTGCTGCGTTTTGTTCATCTTGAAATCTTTGGTAATCATCGAATTTTACATCTGATGGTAAAGGTCTATTGTCTGCTAAAATGCTGCTAATTTCGTCTTTTTCTAAACCACTATATCCTGTTGCACGATCACCCAATCTGCCAGTAAATCCTGCTTCGGTTAATTTTTCTCCAGCCCTTTCAAAAGCATCACCTGGTCTTAAATCTCTTGATAAATATGATGGTGGTAACTCTCTTCTTGTATAACCCATAGATGATGCAACATCTTCTAAACCATAATCTTCTGGGTGAAATTTTAATATAGAACGAGCTAGTTTTACTTTTGGTCGTACTGGACTTAGATCGCTAGGCAAACCACCTTTATTAACAAATCTTTTAACAACGTATTTTTTTGCATCTGTTAAATTGCCAAATCTTTCTACTGGTCTATTAATTTCTTCTTCAGTAAATTGTTTTCTAAGGTATGGAATTTCATCATCAATATTAACACCCCTAGCTGCTTTCTCATCTTTTTCAATATTTATTGCTGCTTCAACCTCTTCTTTGTTTCTAAAACTTTTTATATTTAATTGATATGTGCCATCTGGATTACGCACAAAATCAAATTTATTTTTACCAACTTTGGCAGAAGCGTTACCACTAACATCATCAAATTTAAAATTAATAGGATCTTTTTGTTGTGACCTAATAATATTTTGTTTTTCTTTTGTTAGTTCATCAAATGATTTAACACCAGCTTGTGGTTTATATGGTTGTACATTTTGTATTGCTTGTTCTGCTGGTACATCAGTAACAATGTTTTCATCTGTTTCAGCCGTTTGTTTTACTTCAACTTCTTTAGTTTTTTGTGATCTTAATTTACCCAAAGTTCTAGCAGCAAATTCAAAAGGGACAGCTATGGCAGATCCTTCAAGAGCCATTTTAAGTCTTTGTAATGCTTCTGGATCTTCTGGGTTAGCTTGTAAAAATTCGAATACAGCATTAGGTGCTACTTCTTGTAATAGATTGGATAGTCTTTCTTCATCTGGAGAAAATGCGTATTGTTCTACTGCTGAACCCAAGGCTATTTCTTTACCAGTTCTAACAAGTTGGTCTTTAGAAAAGAATTTTTCACCAGCTTTTTTTGTTATTTTTATACCAGCATCAGATAAAGCTTTTCTTGTGCCTGCGTATGGAAGAGCATATTGTCCAATCGTTCTGGCAACTTGTAGCCCAACGCCTTCTGGCTCTGGCACTTCTGGTAATGTAAGAGATGGTTCTTCTTTTTGTGTAACAAAATCTACTAAAGCTTTTTCTGCTCCTGGCACGTTTTGTCTTTTTGCTGCAGTTAAGCGAGCAATATTTGTTAAGTAAAATGGATTTTTTAAATTACCAACAAAATCACCAAACTCAATAGTTGCTTGTCCTGCATCTCTTAATGCACCAAGAACGGTGCGGTAAGCAATATTTTCAAATCCTGTTGGTTTTTCTTCTTGGGTTTTAAAAGGATCAACAATGTTAGTTGGTTTTGCAAAGGGATCTATTATAGGATCTGCCATTTTTAACTACCATAGTTTTCATCATACCAATCAACAAGAGCTTCATCAGATACATTTGGATTTGAAATTTTTAACTTATTCCATTCATCTGAAGTTCCTGTAAAATTAGGTGGAATAATAGAAGGTCCTGGTTGTGGTTGTGATTGTGATGAACCACCAAATTGTCCTAACAATCTTTCTTGATAGGTTGGTCTTAAAACAATATCCTCATATAACTTCTGTTGTTCTGCTGTTAAAGATTCACCTCTTTCTATTTTTCTAATTATTGAATCAATAATTTCTTGTTTGCCTGGCTCTGGTTCAAACAATACAGAAGCTTGAGTTTTAACGTCTAATTGTTTTAATAATTCTTTTTGTGATTCTGGTAAATTAGAAGCGTCTATAGCTTTATTTAATTCTTTCTGCAACTCTTCTTGTTGTCTTTTTTGCTCTTCTTCTTCTTGTTGTTGTCGAAATAATTGTTGTCTTTGCAAAACACCACTAGATGGATCTTTACCCCTAAATACATCACTGAATGCAAGCAACATATTACCAAGTTGTTGTCGTCTTTTCAGATCATTGCTTTGTTGGTTTTGATTAAATTGTTGTTGATTAAAAACATTTTGAGGAGCTAATCCTTGATTGTCGCCAGGCTGTCTAAACCCACCAACATTTAAAAGACTCATTGGTGAAGTGTTAAATGGTTGAAATGGATTATTTGGATCGTATGCCATTATTATTTACCTATTCCCAAAAATCCCAAAGGATTAAAACCACCTGCATAACCTGCACCAAGTAATCCAGTTATGCCACCTAAAATATCACCAGCGCCTGTTGTACCTCTTGATACTTGTCCTTGCATAGCTGGAATACCGCTAAGAGCTTGTGATAGTAAACCAAACTGTTGTTGTGGGTATCGTAACGCACGCTCGAACTCTCCTCTTCCTGCACCCAGAGCTTGCTGTTGCAATGCTCTTTGTTGTGCGCCTGTACCTAGTAAACCAGATACAGCAGCTCTTTGAGCCTGTTCTTGTTGTCCAATCAAACCAGCTTGGAATTGTTGTTGTCTAAGCTGTCTTTCAATATCGGATTCAGCAGCTCTTTGTGCTTGCTCAAATCCAGCTTGTCGTAATTGTGGTGCAACTCTTGCTACTTGTTCAGCATACGGACGAGCAGCTTCTGCTTCTAAGATCGCACCTCTTGAACCGCCAAATGCGCCTGCACGAATGGCTTGTTCTTGCGCTCTTTGTTGAGCTATATCGGCTTGTCTTTGAATATCACCAAGGGCAACATCAACTACCTGCTGTTCAAATGGTGAACGATATGCTGATATATCAGCACCCAATAAAGATGGTGCTGGTTGTTGCATTAATTCTTGTCTTTGAGCAAATGGATCAAATTGTTGCGCTCTGCCAAATTGTTGTCTTGTAGCTCCAAAGGCTCTTAATTCATCTGGTGAAAAACCAGCTACTTGCGGGCCTGTATAAGGTATAAATGGCTGTTGTGCCAAACCTCTAGCCTGTTGATAGATGTCTTGATATTGTTGTTGTTGAAACTGTGGTACTGTGGTTTCTACTGTTTGCTTGCCTTTACTCATAAGTCTTTTCTAATTAAATATTCTGGCTCGAAACCTAATCCTTTTAGCTTTCTAAGCCAACCTTTACGGCCACCGCCATAAAGTCTTTTTACTTGCGCTCTACGAGCGAAATCTTCTATATATGGTAACATTTCTGCGAGTTCTTCGTACTTGCCACCACAGAACAATAAGTTCAAAGCTCTGTATTGTGGGAATACAACAAACTCTGTAATCATGGCTGATTTCTTACCAGGCCATAAATGAAATATTCCTTGTCTTATTTTATCCTCTATGTCGTCTATTGTATAGCCGTCTTGGTGTTTTACGGCTTTCTCAATCCAAGGTTTACAACGTTCCCATTGTATTTCCCATTCTTGTTGCGACTGGGATTGTCTGTCTAATTTTTTAATCGCCTCTTGCATATTCAACAATGCTCATGTGAATATCTAAATTACCAGCATGATTGCCTTGTACTTTTATTATTTCGTCTGAATGAATAATAATTGGTCGTTCTAAAAGTTCTGTTGTGCTATTAGCACTAATAACTTTGCCACTAAATAAATTAAAGGTATCAGAACCATGCGTATTGGTAACGTCTATTTGTGTTTGTTGTCCTTGATGTTCACAAACCAAAAATGATTGAATAACTGAAAAACTAAAATCATCACCAGAGGGTGAGGTGTAAACCGTGTAATCAGTATTGGCTAATGTGATATTAATATGCACATTTTCAGCTCGTTGTATGTATTGTCTTTGTGAGGATAAATCCATTATCTACGTCCTCTCGCACGAGCATCCACTCGTATTTGTCCGACTTGGAAATCTTGCGTGGTTGAACCTGTGACTTTCATCTTAACCTGACGTGCGTTAAAGCGTGCGTCGGTATAACCATCGTTCTCAAAGGTGAATGAACCAAAGTCTGTTTCAGATCCTAATGGGGTAAATTTACCAGTAAATGAAATGGTAACGCCTGGTAAGACGTTGGCTTCTTCATCGGGTATGATTTGATTGACTTGAGCAATTCTGTCGCCCTGTCCGATTTCTATTGGTCCAGACTGACAAAAAGGTGATAAACCATTTAAGTTAGGTGATTTAGCTAAAGTTGTGCTTTCGTGTTCGTAGATAAAGCCAGATGAATCACCAGATATAGGAAAATCAAATACGCCTTGGTCGATCCAACAACCACGATCTAATTCACCGATTGACCATACGTTTTGTGCGTAGTTCCATATAACATATTTGTTTGGTGTGTATTGTCCTTCACCAGATGGGAAACCCCACCATATTTCATTGAAGTTTGAGTTGTGTCCACCCCAGCTTGCAGCTCTACCTGGTACGTTTAAGTTATCAAAAACGTAATCATGCACATCGCATTGTATTTCTCTAACTTGTCCATCGTAAATAAAGAATGAGTTTTCTCCCATCCATGCTAGGAAATTACCAGTTGGCACAATAACTCTACGACCAACGGCTTTACAGTTTGTCCCAGCATCAGCGATGGAATAAACAAATGGGCTGCCAGCGTAATACATACGGCTGATACCTGTATCACTAAAGACAATAACGTCTGTACCAAACTTAACGGCATACAAAGCACGTCCGCCCGTTGGTATTTGTAGATCACCAGCAGTATTACGAGCTAATGGTGTCCAGTTGGTGCGATCTTCTCTATTGGACCAAGCAACCTTTCTTGGATCATCACTAGAACCAATGGTTACTAAATGTCTTTCGTTGGTGACTATGATGGCTTGGTTGCCTGTGGGTGCGTTGGTTACTGCGGTAGCAACGGTATCTGGTGTGCCACCTGATGAATCGGGCGACCATTTGTAAACTTTACCATCGCCAGAAAAACAAAAGACTAAATCCTCTCCCCAGTTATCAAAAGAAAAATGCCCTGTATCAAGCGGTAAGCCAGATTGCGAACGTGCGTCGCCATAATCTTCTACCCCCCAGTTATATGCACCATAACCTAAAGGATCGTTAGAAGCGTCATTGACGAAGCCTACAGGGGTAATATCGGTCCAGGTGTTGTCGTACAAGACATAAACTTTTTGCCTTGTGCCGACAGCGAGAACAGCATTACCAGCATTGTCTGAATAAGCGTGCATCCCGATAGGTTCACCATCGAGAGCTGTGCTTCTTAATTTGGACCAGCCACCTATAGGTTTTAGGTAGCCATTTTCAAAACGAACTAAGTTTCCATCAACCCAACGGCCTTTATTGGAATAATTCGTGCCGTTGGTGACAATTCCTGCGGGTGGAGTGATAGAAACTAATGCCATACATTTATTTTACTTCTTTAAGTTTAAAGCGAGTAGATCCACATATTTTTTAACTTTGGCTACTAGCTCATCGTCTTTTGTGCTTGGTGTTAAAGCCGACACAATAGATGCGATGGCAATAACGTGTACTGCTATTTGTACGATACTAATTATAAAATCCATATTTATCTTCCTTAGTTAGCCGCAATATAAGCTTCACCAACAGATACAGCACCTGAGTAAGATGACTTATCTCTACTATCAGCGACTACTTCTTCGTAAGCTAATACGATATTTAGATGGTCTACATTACGTTGTACCATATCGTTAATTTCGGATTGTTCTAATCCTTCAACGTTCCAACTGCCATCATTAACTCCGTTGATTAAACTAACAGAATCGTCTGCGGCACTTAGAATATCATCTACGTTTCTTTCAATTGACATTTTAGTTTCCTCCTTTTATGTCATTAATTTCTTGTTTCAAGCTTTCTACTTGACTGGATAGTTCTTGTATAGCTTTGATTAGTGGGTGAATAAACATCTCTTGAGATATGGCTTGAATACCTGAAGATTCTTCTATATCCCAACCACCAAAATCTGTAATGTTGTTTTTCTCAAGAGCTTCTTTAACTTCTTGAGCAATTAAACCATAAAGTTTTTCTTTGTGTTTTGGTTCTGTTTCTTCTGGATTGTAATCTGGTAAATCAGAATCTATATCTGCTTTTGCTTTCCATTTAAAAGTAACTGGTCGTAGGTCATTAATAAAGTTTAAACCACAATCGTTGTTGTCTTGAATTTCTGTCTTGTATCTTTCATCAGAAACCCTAGTCCAAGAAGCATTAGTATCAAATTGATTATGAACTCTATCATTACCAGTTGAATATCCAAAAGTAAATCTATTGCCTCCAACCCCTCTTACATTATGACCTAAAACAATTTCTCTTGAACTGTCGTTATTACCACTTGTATTGTTACCAATATATATTCCGTCTATACCTGTAGTAACTCCATTTGTGCCACCATTATATCCAGCACCTGCACCAATACAGATATTTATTGAACCAGTTGTTATTCCTGCTCCTGCAATATCTCCAATACAAGTATTAACATTAGCAGTTGTGATAGCAGTTCCTGCACCTTCTCCTACCAACACATTTTGTGAACCTGTGGTAATAGCATCACCAGCTAATGACCCAACGGCTACGTTATCTGTACCTGTTGTATTAGCAGTCAAAGCACCATATCCTACTGCAGTATTATTAGATGCTGTAGTATTATTTTGTAAAGCAAGACCACCCACAGCAACGTTATAATTACCTGTTGTGTTTTGATATAAAGCAAATCTACCAAAAGCACTATTTTCTGAACCTGAAGTATTGCGTTCTAAAGCAGACCTACCAAAGGCATCGTTGTATGAGCCTGTATTTGTGGTTAAAGCTGCATAACCAACGGCTGTATTTTCAATACCTGTAGCATTAGCATCTAAAGCATTTGAGCCTATTGCAACATTTAATGTACCTGTGGTTATACTCTCTCCAGCAAGGTGTCCCATTGCTACGTTATTAGAACCAGAAGTAATCTTTCTTAATGAACCAACACCGATACCTATATTTTGATAAGCGGTGGTAGCAGCATAAAAAGGTGGTAGGTTTGAGCCATTAAATGAACCAATACCTACGTTGTTATTTCCTGTTGTTAACCCTGTTCCTGTACTGTCACCAATCATAACGTTTCCAGTAGCAGTTGTTCCTACCTTCGCATCGTGACCAACAGCCACACTATAACTTCCAGTTGTTCTATTAGAACTTGCATTCTTACCTAGAGCTACGTTTCTAGTACCTGTGGTGTTGCCATATAAAGCTGATTTACCGAGTGCTGTGTTATCAGCACCTGTAGTATTGGAGCCTAAAGTATCTCGTCCAACTGCTGTATTTCCTGCACCTGAGGTATTGGCTACTAAGGATTGTGCACCAACAGCTACGAGTGAATCACCTGCTGTATTGGCTTTTAAGGCTTGTGAGCCTACTGCGGTATTGAATGAAACTGTGTTGGCTGATAGGGCTTCATAACCTATAGCTGTACCATGACTTGTTGTGGTATTGGCACCTAAAGCTCCATATCCTATAGCCACATTAAGTTGTCCTGTAGTATTGGCATCTAGGGCTGTAGAACCTACTGCAGTATTTTGTGTACCTGTTGTATTAGCACCTAAGGCTAAATAACCGACACCAGTATTGTGGTTTGCTGTTGTATTGGCAAGAAGAGATTGAGAACCTAGAGCTGTATTAGCACCACCTGTAGTATTACCACCTAAAGCTGCTCTACCAAAACCTGCATTATTATCTCCTGTACTATTAGCATCTAAAGCTTCAGAACCAGCTGCGGTATTATTAGTACCTGTAGTGTTAGATAAAAGTGCATCAGAACCTACTGCAGTATTATTACTTCCAGTATTATCTCGTAATGCTCTATCACCCAAGCCAGTATTGTTAGTTCCAGTAGTTACGGCATTAAGTGCATTATTACCAAAAGCAACATTCCTTGTACCAGTAGTGTTGTTATAAAGTGCAGCAGAACCTATACCAACTAAATCACTACCAGTAGTGTTGCTATATAATGCTTGATTTCCAACAGCAATATTGTAACCACCACTTGTCAAACTATTCAAAGCTGTATCACCTAAAGCTACGTTACCTGTACCTGTTGGATAGTTACCATCTAGTTTGATAGATCCACCATCTATAGAAACATTACCACTAACAGTAAGCCCTGTAAGTGTGCCGACTGAGGTTATGTTGGTTTGAGCTGCGGTTGCAAGTGTTCCTGTAATAGAAGTGTTTGCTGTCAGGGTTGTAAATGTCCCTGCTGCGGGAGTTGTCCCACCAATGACGGAACTATCAATAACTGCACCATCTAGGTTGATGGCGACCGATGTTCCTGTGGAGGAAAAGATCGCATCAACATCGTCTAAGTTGTCATTAAGTTTTGTTCCCCAGGTATCGGTTGATGCACCGACCTCTGGCTTTGTTAAGTTAAGATTTGTTGTAAATGTATCTGCCATAATTACCTATTTTGTTGTTCCGTCCAAGATGTGCTTGGATTTGCTTGTTCTGTCCAACTGCCTGTTGTGGTTAATTCTGACCAATCTTCAGAAGGTACAGTTTCATCTTCCCATTTTAAACCACCTATGATAGAAAGTGAACTTGTTTGTGCAAATGACGACGCACCATTAAATCTGGTATTTAAGCTCGATGCCACACCAGAAGTGACGCTAATAGCCGATGCACCAGTTGTTAGTTGTGTACCATTTGCTGCAATAGATGCACTAACGCTAATGGTTGCTTCACCTACGTCAATTTGTGTTCCAGTTGGTGATATAGAAGATGATACTGAGATTGTGCTTACACCTAGATCAATCTGTGTGCCAGCAGCACTTAAAGATGCACTTGCCGATAAATCGGCATCACCACCTAAAATTAAGATCCCAGCTTGTGTAGCTGATGATGTAACGCTTACCGATGATGCACCTAATTGAGTGTAGTTGCCTGCTGAAGTGGTGCTTGAGGTAACAGATATGCTGGCTTCACCAACATCTATTTGTGTAGCTGTAGGGGAAACAGAAGCAGTTACTGATACGGATGATACGCCCAGCTCATATTGTAAGTCACTCCAGTTCGACTTACCGTAACCACCAAACCCATAACCTTGCTGGGCCATTTAATTAATCCAATGAAATAGTTACTGAACTAGCGTTGAATCTGAATACATCTCCGTTTGATACTGTTTTAGATGTGGTTAAGTCACCGTATGCCAATAAATTACCAGCACTTGAAGCGTCAAATAAACCCATAGCAACGACTGTACCGTAATCGGCTGTTGCTGTTGGGAACTCGACTGAGCCACTATTGCTGATAGATCCACTAGCTGCCGTGCCAAATGCCATTGATTGACGCACATAGCCACCGCCAGAAACTTCTGTACCACCACCTGTATCGTCTGGTGCGACAGTATAAAGAGCCACATAGATTGTTGCTGGTGCTGTATAAGATGCGCCACCAAAAACGTGGTCCAATACTTCAAGTTCTAAATAATCTGAAAATCCTGCCATAATTTGTCCTAGTTATTATTAAAATAGTATATATTCTTTTTTGCTTTTCCGTAAGTCCTTCTGCGTTGCATTAGTGATCCTTTTCCAAATTCTGCCTTCTCTTGAGCCAATCTCATTTCTTCCAATGCTTTTTCAAATTGTGCATTGAATAAACCAACTCTTTCATCTTCCATTAAGAAGATAGAAGCGTGCTTTAATGCACCATACAGATAAACGTCTGGATTGTTATTGGACACAAAATTAGATGTATTGGAATCCGATAATGCTGGGACTTTTTCGTAATAAGTAAGTTGTAAGGTATATGATGTATCTGGAGTTGGTGCTAGTTCTAAAGCATCGTCCATAACAGCATAATAAACTGGCTGACCAACGACATTATCGTTGGCTCTTCTGTAAACATCTAATGATTCTAGTGACTGTTGAAATAAAGGTCTGAAGTCATTTGATGTAATCTCAACATTAATAACTTCTAACCAATCGGTTGGTAAAGACATATATTGGCTATCAGCAGTTGCTGTAGCTCTTTTAATCATTTCTTTGGTTCTTAATCTTCTATTGAGTTCGGCTTCTGTTTGGTCAATAAATAAATCCAATTGACTATCTAAATCCGATCTATTAAGAAATGATGCTATGTTAGTTTTAAGCTCTGAATATGTCATACTCTACCTTTCCAAGTTCTGAACAATTTATTATCTGGATTGTTCAACCATTTTTTCCATGCCTTCTGATCTTTAGCCCAACCTTCTCGCATGGCTCTCTGATATATTACCATAGGAACTTCAGCAACGTGTCGTAAATCTTTCCCTGGTTTTAAAGTGTCTGATAAATTTTTAACGTACTCCAATGTTGGTTGTACGTCTTGTTGGGTGTGATAAATAACTTTATCGTCTTCGGTTACAAATTCATGTTTGTAACCTGATTTATGATCTATTAGTGTTCGTCTAGCCATAAAAGGTGGGTGGGACTAAGCCCACCCGTTTATATCATTAAGATACGTTTAAGTCTGCGACAACACCGTGTGCAGCTTCGTTAGATACTTCTAAGCCGTACTCAACTACAATCATCTTGGTTTCTGCATCACCAATTGTTGCAATATCAACAGTCTGGAAGTTTCTTAGATATGCTACTTTTGCATATTCTGGATCAACCAATAATAGAGATCTCTCTCTTGATCTGTTTGATGGTAAGATTTGTAACTCACCAAAATCAGATGAATAGATTGATACAGATGCTTCTACAGTGTTTGCATCAACAAACTGTCTTGCTTGTGATCTACCTGTGAAACCTGAAATAACTTGTTTGTTAAATGGTCCACAAATAGCTATTGATGGCTCACCGCCATTTTGGAAAGCAAGTTCTAGTACATCTTTTAGTAAATCTTCTGAAAGATCACGTTGTGTACCGTCTGTTACAGCAGCTCCATCACCACCATCAGCACCGCCAGCTCCTCTGGATTTGTTTGACTCAATCCAGTTTTCGAAACCACCAGTTACTCTAGCGACTGATGCACTACCTGTAGCTTTAGCTCCTTTTTGGCAAAGGGCTTCTTCCATATCTCTTTTTAGTGCTTTAGACATGATAGCAAGTTGATGAGCCATTTCTGATCTCTTACCTGCTGGATCTGAACTCTCTTGAGAACCAGAAACTGTTGCATCTCTTTTTGAGATCATGCAAACGTTACTTTTTCTCACAGTAGCTGTTGCTGCTGCTCTTGAAAGTTCGAAACCTTCTAATTCACCAGTTGCGACAGGTGTTGGTAATGATTCTGTTTGCCAATCAAATACCACGTTATTTACATTTCTAGTGCCGATAGAACTCATAAATGGAGTTTGCATAGGGGATATGTTGTAAATAATATTACTCAAATCCTCTCTATCAGCAGTAGCGCTATATGTATCGAAAGCGTTAGTTACTTTAGCCATTTCTTCTCCTTATTTTAATAGCTGTTCAAATAATTTTGCTGCATCCTGAGATTTCCCAGTCTGCTTCAATTTTTGACGCAATTTTTTCTCAGCCGACCTAGATGGCTTCCTAGTTGATGAACCTGGCTTTCCTGCTCTTACAGGTGCTTTCTGCGTTGGTTTTTTCTTTACGGCTTCTGCGTTTTGGCTTTGTAACCATGCAGATCGTAAACCAAGCAAAGCTCTGTAATCGTAAACTGAATCCATTTCCTCTGGGGTGTAACCCAAAGTGTTTATCCCATAATCTCTGATTGCAGCTTTTTCTTTGCTAGCAATCTTCTCGTCAGACCATTCAGGTATAAGTTCCAGAAGTTTTTGTTGTCCATATTGAACAACTTGTGCAATCTGTTGTTGTTGCTGAACCAAAGCTTCCTGTTGGATTCTTTGTTGTTCAGCTTGTACAGCTTGCAACTTTTCTTTCTTCTGATCCCATACTTGTTTTTCTCTAACGTATGCGATTGGATCATCTTCACTTAGCTGTTGCCAATTCGGTTCATTCTCTAAGTCACCTTTCAGTTGTGCTTCCATTTTAGGAAGCAATTGAGAATAAACTGCATCTCTTTGAGATAGCTCAGATTGCTGTTGCTCAATCAACCTGCGTTGTTGTGACAGTTCTTGAGTTTTTCTCGTATAGTCTTGCTGCCTTGAATATCCATTTTGGAGTTCTTCGAGCGTGACCTCTTGTTCTACACCATCAACTTTAATTGTGTAAAGTTGAGGTTGCTCTACTTCCTCTTCAATTTCTTCTTCTTCAAGTTCTTCAACTTCTTCTTCATCTTCAAGAGATTCTGCAATCTCTTCAAGCTCTTCTTCCTCTACGACTTCTTCTTGGGCTTCTAATTGCTCCTCAACAGCTTGCGCTTCTTCGGGAGTTAAGAAACTTTCAAAAGATGTAGTAGTCTTTTGCATATCTGTTTGTAGTGCAATCGGTTTATCCGTTGTTGCCATATAAACTCCTTATATAGGTTGTATTAATTTTAAACTATAAATATTGTTTATGTAAGGCTATTTGACTTTTTTAAGCCTATCGGCTTGGAATTTGGTAAGCTTGCCTTTATCGACAATTATTCTTAAATGACGTTCTATTTCTGGTAATAGTAAGATTGCTTTGTGCAAATCTTCACGCATACTTACATCGTCTATATTTCTATTGTTTAACCAATGTTGAATATACTCTTGCTTTAGGTTTGCTAAAGCCAATTTAAAAACATCGCTGTTTAAAATGTTTTCTGCTTCTTGTGCGTTTGCGATATGGTTTTCTTCACTCATTTAGATTTCCCTTTTGATTAAGTTTAACCAAAAAGAGATAATTTTCCAAGCGGTGATTTTGGTGGCAATATATCTTTTTCTGTGCCTGGTTGAGTGTAACGTGGTTCGCCTTGAGCTTCTAAGGCAGATAATCTTGATAATATTCCTGATGGATCAAACTGAGGTATTTCTCTACCTTCTAATGCAGCCAATCTTCTTTGTAATCCTGATGGATCAAATTGAGCTGGCGTTGGAATCCCAGCAATACCTTCACTAATTAAACCCCTAATTTCTTCGTCTGTTCTTGGGATAAAAGATGGTATATCTTCTAAACGAGCAAAGCCACTTAAATCTTGCTGTGGGATTACAGGCTGATATTCACCCAGCCTACCTTCGATTAAATCAATAATATCTTGATCTGATCTTGGTTGTACATCAGACATTCTACCCATAGGTCCTATGATCTCACCACCAGGACCAAAGATTTCAGTTGGCCTAATACCATCTCTAAATGGATCTATTTCTGGCGCTCTAAAACGCTCTGGATCTTTTAATGGATCGTATTCTCTAAAATCTTTTGAGCCACCAACGTAAACACCATCGTCTTGTCCTTTATCTTTTATACCAAATAATTCTGCTAATCTTCCACCAGGACCTAATGGTCCACCGAATATATCTCCACCTGGTCCTCTTATTTCTGTAGGTCTAAAATCATCACCAACTCTACCAAAAATATCTTCTTCTACTCTTAATCTTTCATAAGGATCTATGCCTAGATAAGGTCTAAGATCTCTGCCATCTGGTCCAATAAATCTTTCTACACCACCAAGCCTTTCAGATGGATCACGATAACCACCAATGCTTGCGTCTATTCCAGAGAAAAGTTTTGTGACTGGTGCGGCTGGAACTTGTGCTTGTGGTGCAACTGGTTCACCCATTGGTGATTCTAGTGAAAACTCTCTGCCTGGTTGTACTACTTGTTCAAATGGCATACCGCCAGCGATTGATCTGGCATAGTCAAAAGCCGATTGTCCGATTGGTGCGCCACCGCCTAATAATCCTCCACCCATGCTTGGCATATTGTAAAAACCTTGTGGTGGGATTTGTGGTCCTTGTTGTTGTCCCACGCCATAACCAGTAACAAAAGGAGCAACACTACCTAGTAATCCACCTAAACCGCTTAGACCACCAACAGCTCCTAATGCGCTTGAACCTAAACCGCCCAATGCTCCTAAACCGCTTCCTAAAGCAGAACCTATAGTTCCTAAACCGCTTCCTATGGCAGAACCTGCTGCGCCTAAACCACCTGTAATTGCTGAACCAACTCCAGGTATAAACAAACTACCTAATAGGGCTGCTGTTTTTGGATTGTCTTTAATGCTGCCAACAAGACCTTTACCACTAGGATCAATGCCCAGTATGTCGTCAAATATTTTTCCGCCTATTTTTTTTAAACTCATTTAACTAAAAATTTATCTAATTTTTCCTCAAGTCTATCAAATCTATCGAGAATTTGCGATACATCGTCTTTTAGCTCTTCTTTCGTAGCGTACTTGGTTGGGATCTCTTCACGAGTTTTGTTTAATAAAATATCCAATCGTTTTGCTTCATCAAAGTTTTGTCTAATACCATACAAGATTGGAGCAAGTACCAAGGTGATAAATATGTTCCAAAATAAGTAAGGTGTCAGTTCCATTAATAACTCCAAATATATGGTCTTATCTTACCATTTTTATCACCATTTATATCCAAATGAATGAATCTGTCCTTACCTTTTTGATTTACCCCGATCCCTGTGAAACCAAAGGAAGGAGCAGCAGATACTACTTCGTAGGCTTGTGAACCACTAACCAAAATATCAACGGCTAGACCTTTGGCGTGCATACCAGGTTTATCTTTATTAATTTCTGCTGGGTGTTCGGAACATCTATAACCAGATGTAACGATAAATGGGAACTCACACTCTTCTCGCAATTCCTGTAATTTGTCAATCAAATCATGCGATATTTCGTTTTTACCGCAATGTTTACATGCAAATTCTTCTAATGTGAAATTTTCCCAACTCATTTTGTTATGTTCTGTTTTTTTTCGTATGTTCTTAGTCCACCTAGACCAAGCATACCTAAAAGTATAGTCATTAATGAACTCATATCAAACTCTGGAAGATCGTATGCAACCCCTGCGACAGATAACGCAAAGACCGCAATGGGCGAGATAATGAAGTGATAGCCAAGTGCAAATGCACAAATCCAACCAACACAAGGTCGCCAAGACGCAACAAACCAATGACGGGATTGAGCTTCCATCTTATTGACTTCAATTTGTGCCATATTGGCTTTATGTAATTCCGTTTTAAGTTCATGTTCTAGTTTTGCCTTTAGGTCTTTATCGGCAACAAATTTATCTAAGATGCTAGTGACTGGACCACTAACAAGTTCTATTAGTTTGCTGGACATATTAACTCCTATGGACTTTTACTACTTCGAAAGAAATAGATTTTTTTGCTCCTTTGTGTGGCTTGTAACCACCCTCAGGATTTTTCATTAGCTTGACGTTTTTACCATCAACCATAAAGTGATAGCCTTTTGGTGCTTTCACTTGCTTTTTCATTTCTTCTTCTTTTTACCTACTCTAAGTTTTTTAAAATCAGCGCTTGTGATTTTAGTACGAGGTTTGGCTACACGAGCCAACTTCTTTTGTTTTGGTGAATACTTACTAAATGGCATTTTATTTACCCTTCTTCTTTTTTCCTTTTTTATGATATGGCATTACTTGCTCCTTTTTTTACTTTGTTTAGGTCGGTACAAATCAGCATCTGCTTTTCTTGCACCACCTTTACCTGTAGCAAAAGACCTTACTCTACCAGCAGCCCATTGGTGAGCTGAAACCTTTGGTCGAGATCCAGATGAATAATATGCACCCAATCCTCTTTGATAAACCTTACCTAGTGTGCTTTTTGATATGCCACTAGACTTAGAATATTTATCTATGACGGCTTGTTTACTCAACCCTTACTCCTTAGTTTGGATATTCTATTCATCATAGCTGGTGTAAGTTTTCCTGCTCTGTATAGTTTAGCAGTTTTTTTTATTTCACGCTCTCTTGCGCTTGGGTTTTTTGCACCACTAACGTATTTCTTAGGTACGCCACCTTTTGTTTTTGCAACTTTACGAAACTTTCTCATTATTTATCACCAATGGTTTGTAAGCAAAATAGGTTGCCAACAACCCTGCTGCTAAAGCTGTCAATGATGCTTCACCAATTTGTCCCCAAAAATGACTTGGGTGTATCAATAGATCGGCAAAAAATGTAGCAACTCCTATTTGTAAACCATGAAACCATTTCTTTTGTTCAAAGTGTTTAAGAAAGCTGTATTGGATAATAATTGCACCTAAACCAGCCAATATGCCTGTGTAGTTTGCTTTGTACCAATGGCTTAATGTTAGGGCTGATAAATCACCTTGTACCATCATAGGGAAACAAACATAACAAGCTTGTTGCCATTTGATAAAAAACTCTTTACTTATCTTTTTTATTACTGCCACCTTTAATGACCTCGCCTTCTGCTTTAACTTTGACTTTTATTTTTTTCATGCTTTATTCTAACTTGGATTCTCACATAGTTGTAGGCTTTCATATTCTCTTTGCCTTAAACCATCTATTTCTTGTTTGTATAAATTGATCTCAGTTTCCAAGACAAAGACTTGTCGTTCTAGTTCAACTGTTTTTGCTTCTAGTTCTCTAATATCAGGAAAGATATAATTGTTTTGATTCCCTCTAATGTTGCGAGCTTCTCTGGCATTTTTTTCAATACGCTCACTTATGTTGGCATAACCATAGACAGCAATGCTAATGGTCGCAATGATTTGCACTAGATAACTTAGTGAAATATTTAAAGATGTTTTGTCATCAACTTTGGCTACCATTTTTTGCAAGACCAATACCTAGCTGTTAATTTGCTTGGCGGATTGGTGTCGCATTTATGTCTGGCCCTAAATGACTTCCTTCTTTTGGGTTGGTCTTTTTTGATGGTCATATTGGGATCACCAAAACGAATTAATTTAACTTTATCTTTTAATTTTGCTAGAACAGCAAACTTTTTGTTTTTCTTTGGTGTTCTTTTGGGTATGTTGTAACCCTTAAATTTTTCACCTCTGTATTCAATAGCCATTAGTGTATTAACTTTTCCTCAACATTAATTATTTCTGAACTTGCATCTATTAAGCCACCAAACATAACAATAGCAAAATCGACTGCTTGTTCTTTGTTTAATGCTCTAACATCGTTGGCAATGTAAACTTCATCACCTTCAGCAATTTGCACATCAAATATTTTCAGTTGGGACATTTCTAAATAATCCTTGTGACTGAGATTTTTGTGCTTGTCTGATTAATTCACGATCACGTTCCATGATGGCATTGATCTCAGCGATATTAACTTGTGCGCCATACTTAGCTTGCAGTTCAGCAACTTTAATTCTAAGTTGTGCTTCCTCAATATCACGCTGACGATCGTCGTCCATGATGATTTTCATACGATCTGTTTCGGCATCAATGATAGCTTTCTGGGCTTGTACTTGTGCTTTCTGAGCTTCAGCTTGTGCCAACAATGCAGTTGGATCTGGCTGTGGTGGCTCTTGTGGCATTGGTGGTTGTGGCGGTACTTGCGTATTTAAGAAACTATTAACGTCTTTAAAGCCAGCCATTTCAACCAATCTTGACAAGGTATTAGCGTATTGCTGTAACGATACGATTGGATTGTTTGGTCCTAATGTTTGTAGTATTTGTTCTTGTTTGGCTGCAAGTTGTGTTAAGAAACCAAGTTTTTCTTCATCGGAAGATTTGGATAAACCAACATTAACCACGATGTCTTTGTTGTTGTCCCAGTATCTTGGATCAACTGGAATGAACTCGTTGTTTAGTCTAAACACATCTTGAGCTTCTTGGTGTTTAATGACCAGATTGTTAATTAAGCTAAAGAGTTCTTTCAGTCCACCTTCAGCAAAGTGTCGGCAAATCAATTCAATTCTGCCTTGAGCTGCTGACATAGTAGCAGATACGGCTGCTTTGGTTGATGACTGTAAGGCATCGGCATTAAGTCCAGCAGACGCACGGGAAACTCCTGTTCTGTTTTCTTTGGCATCGTCTAAGTAATTTAAAACTGGAAATGCTTGCTGACCAACAAAAGGTACGGTAAATGGTTGCACCATACCAGGCGCTCTCATTCTAATTGGCTGACCAATGTCGGTATTAAGCACATCGTCAATATTGACTTGTCCTTCAACAATACCCATGCGTGGGAAAATAGAGTGTCCTAACGAATCGAGAGTATCTCTAACAATTTGAGATTTAGCTGATTGAATGGGTTTGAGGTAATCCGCAGGACACGAACCGATAGCTGTGTGTGGTTCTGGATCTGGACAGAACATAACGATTGGTAAATCGTCCCAAGGCTCGGCATTTAAAATATGCAGACCTTCACCAATGGTGCAAACTCTAACGAGTTCATCCACACCATCGTCGTCCAAATCATAATGTACAAAGTGTTCAATGTATAAAACAGATTTAACTTCTGGTGAATCTGGGTACACCATATTGTCAAATGGGTTTCTAGCTTCTTGTTCTTCAAAAGATTGTGGATCTAATAAGTAACCACCTGAACCAGCGTACTCTTCAATCTCTTCTTTGTCGTAACCCATAGCAACGAGTTCACCAACCGTTTTAATCATACGGTGAGCAACGTAAGAAGAATCGTTGAGCGAGCGTGCGTGTCTGGCAATCAAGACTTCTTCTGGTGGTACAGATTCAACGCAGACTTGGTTCTTAGCTTTGACTCGTCTAATTTTTAGATCGTAAGAAACTGGTATCTCTTGCACCACTTCTTGTTGCGATACTGGATCAAATGTCGTGATGGTTTCTGTTGTGGCAACCTCTTCTAAGATTTCAACGTCTTTATCTAAAACGAGGGCTTGGTAAGAAGGGGGAGAAATATTGGTGTACTCGTGGGTTGTGGTCGATAGCGAATCGTCCCAATAGGCTTTAACAAAGCCAGCCTTTCTTACCAAGGCATCTTTAAAGGCATCGTACAAGACTTTAAAGCCTGGATTCTTTTCTTGCACAATGTAGTTAATGTAATCGGTTTGTTGTTGGGCGATGGGAATGTCCTCTGGATTTCTTGGGACAAATTCAACCACTCGCTTTGTACCAAAAAAGGTACGCATGATTTGTGGCAACATGAATAAGACCGTATCTCTAACATCGGTTGAAACGTAATAAGATTGCAAAGAGCTATTGGGATCTGGTTCATTACCAAGATAGTATTCAGTTGATTCTGCTCGTTCTTGTCCGATTTGATTGCAATAATCTTCGGCATCGTCCATCTCGTTCTTGAGATAGCTTGATAAATCGCTTAAATCTTGCTCTTCAGATACGATTTCGATTTGTTCTTCGATCTTTTCTTTCTTTTCTGCCATGTGTTATTTGCGTTTTTTATTTTTTGTTCTTGCTAATAATTCATCAAGGAATTTACCAACTTCTTCTGGATTTAAACCTTTACCCATACCAGCTCTTAGTCTTTGTCTTGGTAATACCACCTCACCTAAATCTTCGTAAGGTAATCTTGATGGTTTCAATTCAACCTCAAGACCAGGTTCTGCTCGTGCTATGCCACTTGGTAATTTCAGACGATCAGCCATTATTTTAGCTTGTCTTGCTTTTAATTTTTTTATTCCTTTCCCAATACCGCTTAATTTCTTTGCCATTTATATTTCCTTATCCAACTCTAATTATTTTAGATTTTAGAGGTTTTCTGAAATTATACCCTAAATAAGTCATACTGCCACCACCTACTGCACTTGTTGCCATAGTAAGCGCAAGGGCATCTGCTCGGTCGGGCGACTTCACACCTCGTTTACGCATTTCCTCTTTGCTCTCAATTTTTATTTTACCCGTTGAGGTATATTTGTAGCCAGGCGATGCTAGTTCACGCACGAGTTCTTCATCTTCGGGTAAACGGCAATCACGGCCACCCAACCACTCTTTAATTTTAAACCAAAGTTCAGCTCTAAGGTTTAAATAATTCTTTTTACTTGAGGGCGACTCGGCGACGTTGATGCCACGCACGGGTAAGTTAAGTTCACGCAAGCGGTCGACCACGCCCGAACCAATACCAATCACATCGACCA
>Ga0222716_10001099_pt1 | contig 22795 bp, 10 predicted proteins | sample C33_13DmetaG_FD_165044 | JGI IMG/M metagenome (GOLD analysis project Ga0222716, IMG submission 165044) | Estuarine water microbial communities from San Francisco Bay, California, United States - C33_13D | ecosystem: Environmental > Aquatic > Marine > Unclassified | place: USA: California... | reverse complement strand
TTTTCAGTATTTCCTTTTTCATTTGAACCAAGTGGGTTTTTAGTCCAACCTATAAACTCAGCCCACTGTCTATGTGGGTGCTCAGTATTGTTGGTTGCCATAGCAAGATAGTTAGCCCAAATCCTAGCGTTTTCTCTGCTTCCATTTGGCCCGTTTATATCATCGTTTATTCTTTGCCAAAGCTGTGTCCCCATGCTTTCATGCATTTCGTTTATCTCTGGAATAGTCAGTTTTATAGCATTTTTACCTGATCCTTCATAATTTCTACCCTTTTTCATTGCCGCTCTAAAATCCGCAGGCGTTTGACCATAAAGTTTTCCAAACTTCTTGCCTTTTCTATATCTTGAAGCTGGGCCAGTAAACTGTTTTCCGTACGTTGTTTTTGGTGGAAAAGCTTTTTTAATCTCTTGCTTGTAGTAATCTCTAACCGTTATCTCTTTACCAGTTTTTGGATCAACGATTAAGTTTTTTCTAACACTAGCTGGTATATGTCTATCACTTTTAAAGAAAATAGTATAGTTAGCCGTCTCCTGGTTTAACACTGTAGAGATTCTTTTAAACTCACTAACAATAAAATTAATATTAGTGGCCGAATCATAAGTATGCATTGGTTTTAGACGGTGAAAAGCAAGGTTTTTGTTTAAATTATCTCGGTTTTCTTTGTCTATAAATTCCGGATCAATATTACCAGCGTCCTCTCTAGCTTCTATAATATTATCAGAATTGTTTAAAGTTTTGTTTAACTTTTTAGTATCATTATCTAAACTGGTTTCACCAGTCCTACTAAAAGCAAGTTTACTTTGACCAGCCGTTACATTAGCTATCTCTTGAGCTTTTGCTTTTTTAGCTCCTCTACGAGCTAAAGTAGGAAATGCCGCTAATCTTCTCTGAGCTGAGGATAATGATACTTGCATACTAGCAACCACAGCCGCTCCTTTAAGTAACTGACCTATCACCGATCTATTTTCTTTTGTAGGTAATTTATTAACCTCTTGTTGCTCTGTAATACCTAAATCTCTTTGAAATTGCTCTGCAACTTTTGTTAACTCAGTATCATTAAGATTTTTAAACTTAGGTTTTAATTTCCACATCCCAACTTGCGATGTTAACCCCTGCGATCTTAATCTTTTTCCATCGGGTTTAAACGCTTGATCATAAAAATATTCTAAAATTCTATTTGGCAAACCTATAGCTCTACCATAAACATTTCTTGAAACTCGTATGTTTTCTCCTATTTTATTTATATCAGCATCTTTTTCACTAACGTTAGTCGGGTTTAGTATTTTTATAAAACTTTTAGCTGTATTTATATCAGCAAAGTGATCTTGAATATTTGTAGCTTCAGAACGTTCAGGTATACCAGTTTCTCCTTTTTTAACTGGTAAACCAGTTTGAGGGTTTACAATTTTACTAGAAGTTGTTATGTTTTCTTTAGGATTAGCTATTTTATTTGCTGGAATATTAAATATTACACTCCCAACATTACCTTTGTTGTTATCTGTAATTTGCTTATGTGTATCTCCTTTTTTAACTTTCGTAGCTTTTCTAATCTCTTTTTGTTTACTAGCTATCTTACCAACCTGCAAAACGTTAACCTTAGTTATCTTGTCTTCAGTTAAATTGCTTTCTACTTCGGTGGTCTCATCAGCTAACTGCTGTGCCTGTGGAGCATCTAAACTAACCGTCTCAAAGCTTAAGCTTTTTGCTTCTTCATATATTACAGCTTGTTTTGGCGCTATATTACCATTTACAAATGTGGAAAACTTAGCGCTTTCTGGATTAAATCTATTTATAATACCCGGTAAGTATTCTCTTGCTGCTGCTATAACCTCTTCTCTAGCAATATCACCTTTTCTTGTGTCGTATTTTAAAGCATCTAAAGCTAATAAGTCAAATTGTTTTGTTAAAGAGTTTTCAGCGGCTATTGTTTGCGTGTCATCGTAAAGTGGATCCTTAATGATTTCTACTAATTCTTCAGGACTAAATTGATCGTATGTACTTTTAGACAAACTTACAGCTTTTTTATCATCAGTAACACGCGTAGATAATTTTAACTTCTTAGACTTACTTTGTTTGTAAAAACTTTGTACGTAACCAAATATATCCTTTGTTTTAAACTTAAACATAGGTGCCGACTCCTCAAAGAAATAACTAGCAGCATTGTTAAGAAGTGACTTTAATCCAAACAAGTTATTAAAACTACTAATAGGTAAAGCCCCTATAAAATGCAGATCACCCACGAGGTTAATAAGCTCCTCCATGTTAACTTGTCCAGAGTTTTCGTTTGTGTATAAATCTTTTCTAGCTTTAAATAAATCAAAAACTTCTTGAGTTATTCTGTTAGCCGCTAACAAAGACCGCATCTCAGCTTCTATGCCCTCTATAGCCTCAACCGCTGACTCTACTACCTTTCCATCTTTTATAATACCAACAGTTCTATTTCTATCGTGTAGGTTCTCGTGTAGTGGTGATACCGCGGCTATCATAGCCTCTAAAGTGTTGTTATCGGAGTAAACCTTTTCTCCAGTAATAATATTTGTAGCAACGGTTCCGTAAATTTGATTATCTATATTCTCTTGAAAAACATAAACATCACCGTTTTCAGAGTGAAAAGCATAGTCCCCAGCCTCATAAGCCTCTAATGTCTCTTCAAAATCATCAAATAATTCTTCATTTTGCTTTAAATTACTAATATCGTTTATTTGCGTAAACTGCTTACCGTTTTTATTGGCATTATATCTAGCAAGATTGTTTGCGAAATTATTAAAACCAGCATTGTAAGCAGCGGCAGCGGGGTTGTTACTGTTTTTTGCTCTCTCTCTTATTTCTTTACCGTTCTTATCTAATAACTGATCTTTTTCCCCAACCAACTCCTCATACTTACCCATCAAGAATTTTTTGTTCTTTTTAGCGTAATTAGATGTAAGATCACCAGTAGTGCCAAGAACCTCTAACTCTTTAAGTGTCTCTTGGGCTTGCCTTGCTTTTTCGAAAACCTCTTGCTTTTCTTCAAATGTTAAGTTGTTAAGATTATCGATGTTCATGACCGTTTCTATACCCGCTTGCTCTATAAGATCCATTTTCTCGTTTTCAAGCTTTTCTACTTCGATAGAATTTAACGTGAGTGGATTTTGCAACTCCTTGTCTATCTCTTGAATTCTTTGTAATCGCTCTCTATTGATTTTTTTCTGATCTCTTGTTCTAACTTGCTCGGAGAATAAGTTCCAAGTTGTTTGCCCTATGTTTTTACCCTGTAATGCTAGACCAGTTACTATTGTGTTAGCGAAAAAATCTTTATTCATACCATCAATAAGCGTTTTGTCTTCTTTTAACACCACTATGTCTGAGATATTGTTAGTGACTTCAGTACCGACCTCTTCCCCAAGCTCTATTACCTGCGTGAGACCAAGACCATATCCAACCCCCATAGTTCTCTTAAACGTGGATTTACCAACAACTCGAGACCATTTTTGCATATTTTTAATAGCGTTAACAGAACCAAGCCTCTCCCAAATCAATTCTAAACCACCAGCTAATATACCGGATGATCGCTCCTGCCAATAGCTTATATCTTTTTTTCTTTGCCAATCATCTTTTTGTTTTACAAGAGACAGTTTCTCGTCTTCTGTCACTGCTTTGCTTATCTTAAGGTTTATACCCTCAATTTGCTTGTCTGCTGATTGCCTACTACGCTCTATATCTGTAACCTTGTGACCATACCCCATTCCAAAAAATAAAGAGGCCCCTAACAAAGGATTTAACATATACCCACCAACAGCCGCTATACTCGCCGAGTTGTTAGCTAGGGCTTGTGGCAACCAAATATCTAAATTTTGCCAACTAAAATCTAAGTTTCTAGAAAAAGTTTTTTCAAAATCTTCGTCAGTTTTTATACTATGCTGTCTTGCTTTGCTGCCTAGGTCCCACGTACCATCTTTTCTTTCTAAAAAAAAGTCTATAAGATCTGCGCCAGTAACGCTAACCGGGTTAACCAATCCCTTTTCAATACTTGCCACCGTTCTGTCTATGTTGGAATAATTAAGTCCACTTGCATAAGCAATAATACTTAAATCCCCGTTAACTTCAGCTACATCGGTAAGACCGTCGATATCGGCTTTAATTTTTTCAGAACGCCTGCTAATATCTGCATGTATATCACCTAGCCCACGATCTGCAATATTTTGCTTTAATACCCTTAACTCTCCAACTATAGCATTATAACTATCAATAACATCAGGTGGAGAACCAGAGGTTACTTTACCTAGATCCTCTAGTTCTCTGTTTAGTTTGTTTGACCTAACCATTAAGTCATCATTTAATGCGTTGAATTTTTCTATTTCAACTCTTAAATTATCGTCATCTTTTATTATACGATCTGAAGTCTTTTTTATATAATCGTTAGACGATTGGTTGACTGCTTTTGAAAAATGCTTTGCCCAATCCGCTCCATAATCATTTACTGGTGTATAAACACGATCATCCATGTCACTTGGGCCTTCTTGCTTGTGTGACAACGTGTATCCATACTTTTCTTTAAAATCTCTTTCATCTTTTCTACGTTGTTTGTAATAATCAACAAAAGCTGTAGTTCCCGGGGTAGCAGCGGGCATGTGTTTCATAACGTCAAATCTTTCTTTGTTAGAAAGCGGCTCAAAATAAGTCTGTACTGTTTTATCCTTTACCGAGGCAACAGCGTTGTTTATCATGTCTATACTTATTCCAAATCCGTCCACAGATGAGTACATTGGTAATTCACCCGTCTCTTTCCAACGCCTAAATTGCTGTTGTTTTTCTAACGGTATTGTTTTCGCGAGCAGCCTGTTATCATGTATAATATCTTCGGGCTTACCTGTGTTTCTCAGAGGTATTCCACTAAAATCAAAATATTCCTCAGCAATTATCTCTTTAACCTCTTTGTTGTCAAAATCAACATCAGCTAATAGCGCCCTTACTTCTTTTCCTCTTTTTATATCTATTTTAGCTGCCTCAGTTGGGAAAAAAGCATCATAAAATACTTCTTCAACAACTACTTCTGGTAAGGCAAACACTCCAGTTGTAGTTATATTCAAACCCTTTTTAGTCTTTAGCATAAGGTGCATGTCATCAAGCTCCTCTTGACTCATGCCATCTGTTATAGCTTTATACCGACTTTTCTGCACCTCTTCTATCACATCTTGAATATTAGCATCAGGTCTACTTTTTAATAAACCCTTTACCTCTTCGTCATTCTCATTTACAGTGTTGTACATGTCTACAACTTGTCCGACCTTGTCTTTCGTTTTATCGATTCTAAATACGTAGTCATTTTCACCCACAGAGGTATCTGTTTCCTTTCTTACTTCCTTAGAGTGAGTTATTCCCTTAGAATCAGTATACATCTCAAACTCAGGTTTAAGATCTCCATTTATATCATATCGATCTGGACGAAGAGCCCTGTCATTCTCCTTATCTAACTCACTAAACTTTTGTGATTCCGTAGAACTTTCTTCCCCAGTGGATACCGTACTTTCTTCCTTCACCGTGGCATCCTCCAGTGATGGGTCTTCCTTTGCTTCAGGGGCTATTGTTTCCTCTTCAACTACCTCTTCTACCTCTTCTCCTTCAACTTCCACAGCAAATTGCTCTTCAGGAGTATTTTCCAGTACCACTAATTCTTCGTCTGTAGCGCCGCTATTAATAGCGTTTAATATTACTTCTGCTTTTGTCATGTATTAAGCTTTATTGTATTTTGCGATTAAGTCTTGTGCTAATATTGATTTTTGACCACCATCATCTTCTCCGCTAGCTTTTCTCATATAGTCAAACTCTTGAGCCGCTAGTGCTTTACAGTATTTTGTTAGTTCAACTATAGCTGCTTCTTTTTGATCTGAAGTTTTTGGATTTGTTAGTGTCTCTATAATTATCTCTCTATCTTGTGGTGCGAGTTCATCACTAGATATAACGCCATCGTCATTTGAATCAACAGACGCTGTTAAACCTAAGTTGGAGTATGTTAAAGCGTTGATCTCTGGGTTGAGTTGTAGGTCGTTTTTATAGTTTCTTTTTGAACCACCTATAGTTAAATCTCTAGTTGCTAAATCCTGAAAGTTTACACTGCTATTTTCAAATATATCTCTAAAGTTCTTTTCAATACTACCTTCTATTTTACTGAAATCAGTGTTTAAAAGTTTACCAGTGTTTCCAATCTTAGCTATAGCATCGTCGCCAGCTTTTTTAATAACCCCGTTAATATCGTTTTCTGACTTAGTATCCTTCATGACAGCCATACCAAACAACGTGCTTGCTGCTATCGTTTTTCTCTCATCATTCATTATCTGCTCAGGGTCTATTTCAATACCTTTGTTAGCGGCATACTCCATTGCCATTTGGCTTGGTCCGTATTCGTAATACAACTCTCCATCCTGCCATGTAGCGGTTATTCCAAGTTGCCCAAGGTTAGCCTTAGGATCCATCACCTGTTTTAATAGCATTTGCTCGTTTGGTCTACCTAAAAAACTTAAATCTGCATTTATATGTCCTTCGTTATAAGCCTGAGCGGTTTGAATAGCTAAACCTTTTATCTTAACCACGTTCTTTTTTAGCTTTTCAGTTTCTTTTTGAAGATAATTATTTTGTTTTTTATCTTCAAGCGTCATGTTCTTTTTGTTAATCAAACTGTACATCTCGTTTTTTATAGTGCGAAACCCAAGATCAGCGGCATTAAAATGAGCGTCGTTCATACCACCCCCATCATCATAGTGTTTACCGGCTTTTTTAATACCGTCAACAGCAAGATCAGTAACCATTTTCTCTATGGTCTTATTCATCTCACTAGCACTTGGGGATTGATTTACATTCTCCCCCTCGGAAAGTATAGTAGATTTCTTTGGTCTAGAGGATTTTCTAAGATTACCAGTGTTAACACTTGTTGATTGTTCTTCAACGTTTTTAACTGGAGATACTTTTTTAACTGGTGTTCTTTTGTTAAACACACTACCACTACCACCACCTAGATTTAAGTTCTCGCTATAATCACCAAGCTTGTACTCTTCATCCTTTTTTGGATTAACATAACCAAACTGCTCCATCTCAATTTGGTCTATTGTCTTGAACTCACCAACACCCGTTGTTGCGTTAGGATCATAAGTCTTGTGCTCATCGGATTCGCCTTCTTTTTTACTTTTCCTTTTGGCTTCTAGTTTCTGCTTGTAAAGCTCAAGTTCTCCCGCTCTAGTTTCTGCTTTTGTTTCCTTACCGTCCTTAGCGTTGTTATCTTTCGCATACACGGCGTCAGCAAGCTTTTTGTGCCTACTCTTGTTCTTTAGTTTTTTCCCCGCTTGAGCTTCTTTTATTTCAGCCTTCCTTGCGGTAACTTGTTCTTGGGTTAACTCGCCAGTACCCTTAGGATTCTCCGCTGTTGCTGGTCCCATCTTACTAGCTTTTTTACTGGCTACACCGGCAATGATAGCATTAACACCATCAGCAACTAAACCACCAACCACACTACCACCTACAATACCAGCTTTAACCCCTTCTACTATTGTGCTTGCCTCAGCTTTATGATATGCTATAAGTCCCTCGTATTGTTTATTAAATATTTCAGCGGTATCACCAGGAACCCTGGACATACCTAATTTATGCGCCGCGTTTACTAAAACCGAATCTGCTCCCATGTTTGTTTTTGTTTAATTTACTTTTATCCTATTTTTCCCATCATCTGCCCACCTGTACTAAACATCTGGCCAGCTGCTTGCATTTGACCAGCCGCCTGCTGACCGTGCATGTTTGCTAACGATGCGTTTGCCGCCATCTGATTTTGCTGTGATTGTGCTACAGCTGCACTCGCACCAGTTAACTGACCCATTTGCATGCCAAGCAGTGTTGATTGCCTGTTCATTTCTTTCTCTTCAATCCCAGCCTCACCTTGTCTATGCAACATATCTATTCTAGATGTTTCAGCCAAAGCTCTTTGTTGGTTAGCTCTCTCTTGTTGTCCTATTGACGCGGATTGCTGTTGGGATGCTAACTGACCTTGGTTAGCCATAACCTGCGCTAGAGACGCTATACCTGATCCACCAGCCGCGCCCCGCATGCTCTGCATGATGTTAGCTTGACTTTGTTGAAATGATTGTTTTTGGAAATCAGCTTGCCTCGTATCTATAGTAGCGTCCTCATAAACATTCTCCATATTTTCATAAGGATTTGTAAATTCAAAACTTCTATATATATCTTTTTGCTTTTCAAGTTTTTTCGCCTCTTCTCTTTGAAACTTAAGATTTTCTCTAGCAATTCTATTTTGTTCGTCTATGTTTTTTTGTGCAGCTTCTTGCGCTTTTTTAGCCGACGCACTCGACATGCCCGCCATTAGAAGGCCACCGCCCACCATTATACCAGCTCCAACAATTATTCCACTCATATTATTTGTTTGTTTCTTTTATTCTTTTTTGATACTCTTTGTGCTCAAACATCTGCCACACGTCTTGCTTCAGATCCTCGTTGTATTGATCCCAATTACAAGCAAACATTTTCTCTTCTATTTCTTTTAGATCCGTTAACCCATCTGGATTTGGATGAACTGTTACTATAACACTATCTTCCAGCCAATAACAAACTCTTTTTGTACCAGGTTTTGTTAGTATAAAAGTAGGTGCTGTTAATTCCTCAACTCCGTCTTCTGATGAAAAAGCCACCTTACCGCTCATTAAGAAAAGCGGGTTAGCTGTGTTATGTATAACTGTAAAACATAGGTAATCTTTCTTACAAAACATTTCCCTTACATATAGTCCATCAGAAAAATAATGATTATACTTTGTTGACTCGGGGTATACAACACTATTACCCTCGTTTCTCATATCGACCTCACCCTCTAGAGCACTAGCAAACATACACTGTAGTTTCTCCACCTTCTCTCTATACGGTAGATCTACATCTAAACCCCACAGTTTTTGTAATTCATTTTTAGACATAATTTAATTTAATTTATATCTAATATAGTCACAGTTTTGCCTGTTTTTTTACTATTACGTTATAGAAAGCAACCTCTCTACGTCAAACCTTAAGTTTTGACTAGCTATCCCCGTTTCTAATATCTCTATATTACCAGTTATAGTAGCTGTTTGCCCAGCGCCCTCGAACGTTAGCGTCACACCATCTTCTAGGGTTTGCGCCGCGCTAAGAACAATAGTTCCACCTCCACTAACAGCACCCGCTCCACTAGCGACAGTTGGGTTTGCTATAGCTGGATTTATACCTATACCACTAACAGTGCTAATATCATCTAATATACCGTTTCTAGATGTAATAGGAACGCTAGTGCTATTGCTTACAGCGCTAGTTGTTGTTGTTGATATTTCTGCTAAACTTATTTTTAAGTCACTAAACCTTACCTTGTAACCATATAGGTTGTATATTTGATTCTCACCATAACCACCAAGTTTCAAGGTATCTCCAGCCAAAGCTAAAGCTTGTTGTTTGTTAAAAACAACTTCACCGTCTTGAGCTGTTATCAACCCTTTTACTATAGTTGGAGTTTTACCAACTGTACTTACAGCTGGTCTTGCGTTTTTAATTATTGTTTTTGCCTCTTTAGTTCCCTCAAATAAAGTTATAGTATCCTCGTAAATACCTACAGATGTACCTGCCGTGACGTTTGTACCAGGCACAACTATCATGCCTGACTTTATTAAGTTAGCTTTAGTTGTAGGCCAACTAAAATTCATTCGGTTGTAAAAGTCTAACCTAACACCACTCCCAACTGATATAGCTTCAGAGGCTGTGAATTGGTTTGCTGAAAGACCACCACCACTAATAGCAACGACAGTAACTATGTTAGCAAAAAACGGGCCTGTTGCCTGTATGACCTTGTCACCAATTTTAATTCCTAACTCCTCTATTGTGCTCGTCATCGTGACCGTAACGGTGCTAGACATAACAGCATTAGTGTTATCCGTTGCTGTTTTGGTTGGGTATATGTTTTCTCCTGGTAAATCAATTGGAGCGGAACCAACTACTGGTTCAATAAAAGCCAAGATGTCGTTTGAGGTTGGTTGTTTTAAAATTCTATATGACTTTGTGGCGGTGCTAACAGAGCAAGATATTTCAAATGGAGTTTTGCTTAAAGTCTTTCCTCTTGATACAGTTAGTACTTTGGTAGATGGTGAACCGATCTCAATAGTCTCGTTTGGAGAGTAATTTGATATTGTTAATGCCACGTCGGTATATTGGTATATAACCTTTTGCATCATTAAAGAATTAGAACCCGTAGAACTATTTGCGTCTATACTACTATCTCCAAACCTAACCTCAGTATATGGAGCGTGCTTTGTACCTGGTATAGCGTATAAGTATATATCATATTGATCATCATCTGTTACCGCTGGGAACCTTACTCGACCACTATAGCTACCACCCACCGTTTTCTCCTCAAGACTGCTCTGCGCGACCTGGAAAGAATTGGTGAAAAAATTATAATAGTGATTATCTTCGTTTTTAATTTCTAACTTAAACTCACTATTGTTAGACCCACTTATAGTAAACACTCTGGTCTCTCCAGAAGCGTTTATATCTGAAAAATCTAAATCAAAAACCTGTATAACTTTTTCTATCATAATTACCTATTTATTTACTACTTTCTGATATCTCCGAACCAACTGAAAATATTTCAATTTTATCTGTTGAATAATTTTCAAACTTTACGTCAGCATAATAACCAGTTAGACTGGAAGAATTAACTGTTTTGTTTTTAGCAAACATAATATAGTCTTCAGCAGCGGGAGGTGTTGGGCCTAAGTTAGGATCAAACAACACTTTTATTTCGGACAAAGCGCGATCTATTTCCGCTACCTCTCCAATTAATAGTATGTCGCCAGGGTTGACGGTTGCGAAACCACTACCAGCCACCGTCCCGGTTGAAGAATAATATGCTATATCCCCGACTTGAAGACTAGCGTTTATATCACCGTGAATGTTTAATGTTAATATTATCATAGTTATTATTTATTAATACGTACAAGTTCCATCGTCTACAGTAGCTGTTGGGTCGTAGTTAGTTGCAGCTGCATCAGTACAACCTAACCAAATACAAGAACCATCATTAGTATTCACAGTAGAATTGTAGTTAGAAGCAGATGAGTTTGTACACCCATAAGTAAACGGATTACAACTACCATCGTCATTTACGGCATTAAGATCATAATTAAACTGCGAGGAATCTGTACAACCAGGGTTTATAACAGTCAAGCAATCAGACACAGTGTAGTCTTGTGTATTGTTAGGAGAGTATTGAGCGTAAACAGGATCCATACAACCTACAGTTACGGCGGTTGTGAAGACACATAAACCATCATCATGTGTATATGATGGGTCATAATTATCTGCGTTTACATATACACAACCTAGTACTTGTTCTGGCCACGTACATAGGGATAATTGATTAGCATTAGCGGTTGGATCATAGTTAATTGCCAGTCCATACATACAGCCCGTGGTAGTATAAATACAAGAACCATCATCTACACTAGAGCCATCAACATAGTTGTCAGCACCAGCATCAGTACAGCCATAAAAAGCACCAATATTTGTCCAATCACTATCTGACCAAGTTTGGTTACACCCACTCCCCGCGCAAACAGCTTTTACTTGAAAGTAGTAGTCTTCATTCTCTTCAAAAACATCATCTATAACTGTACTACCGCTTCCGGCATTTAAACCTGATATTGTAGTCCAACTGGTAGCAAAAGCTTTCCTATACCTCATCCTGTGGTTAGTAGAAGCGTCAGGGTCGGTTAAAGTTTCCCAACCAACAGTTACTTGAGTGTTATAAACCCCCAATGTAGGGTCGTTAACAAAACTACCTGTTACATTGATATAGTCAATATAACTACTACAAGCACCTATACAAGATCCATCATTCGTGTTAGCGGTACCATCGTAGTTACACGAGGAAGCATCGGTACAACCATTTACAACCGCAACACAAGAACCATCACCCGTGTTTGCTAATGGATCGTAGTTAAATGCGGTAGCATCCACGCAGCCGTAAAGCATCGCTATACAACCATCATTAATCGTAGCTGATGCATCATAATTAAATGCTGTTGGATCCGTACAACCAGCACAAGTAGTGTAATTACAAGAGCCGTCATCTGTATTAGCATCGGTATTGTAGTTACAAGCTATAGCGTCTGTACAACCATCAACGTCCGCGTATTGTGTTGTCAAATTAAGAATAGGGCTCCAGTCAGAAGCTGTGTTATTACAAACCTTTCTTACTTGGATATCATAAGTAGTACTCTGCGTTAAGCCTTGTATTGTATAACTTTGGAACCATATGTTGGTGTTGTTAGGTACGCTTATAGTGGTCCAAGTATCTAGCCCTAACACGCTGTATCTAACGTCGAAACTAACAACAGGGGCTGTTCCAGATTGATTGCCCCATCCGATAATTAGAGATGTAGCCGAGTTATTACTGATAGTAGAACTATAACCGGTCGTATAAGATTCAAGTGAACTATCCCAAAACAAGCACTCAGTACAACCACTTGTACAATTAACATCAACCCCAGCGTTATAGTTATCAGCGCCAACGGTACCACAATACCCACACGAACCATCATCTGTGTCAGCAGCGGCATCGTAGTTACAAGCTGCAGCGTCTGTGCATCCTAAAACAAGAGGGTAAGTACAGTTACCATCATCACTGTTAGCCTGTTCATTCCAGTTGGTAGCGGTAGGATCAATACAACCATAAACAAATGAAATACAACTACCATCATCCGTATTCGCGTCCCCGTTGTAATTAAACATGCTGTTATCAGTACAGCCGTTAACCACGGTACCACAAGATCCGTCATTTTCATTAGCGTTCTCGTCATAATTAAACGCGTTAGGATCCATACACCCCGGGTAAATACAAGAACCATCATCTGTAGTGGCGTTCTCGTTATAACTTTCAGATTGCGAATCTGTACATCCTAAAACTATGTCTTCTGTTGGCATAACCGGCGGTGGTACCGAAAAAGCGATTGGGTCTCCAGCTATTCTACCTATTCCTTGGAAAGATGTGTCGCTATTATTAAAGTCACTAATAACAATACCATTGTCGGTCACAGCACCTTCTTTCCCCTTTATATAGTTGAACCACTTGCCTTCTTTCTCTATAAACTCGTTTAAACTACCTTTCTCTAAATCAGTTTCTATATGTGAAACGTACCACCCTCGTTCGTCTTTTAGATTGTAATATTGTCCGTCCTGTAAGTTCTTATCTATCTTAGATTGACTACCCTCGTAGTTTAATGTTTTAAATGACTTCACAACACCAGGTTGATCGTTAAGTATAACGTTAAAACTCGACGGAGTGTGCACGTTGTAAAAGGTATTCCTATCAACTGGCTTGTTGTATGAGTTTTTTTCAACATGGTGTTGATATATGTTACCCTCTTTAAACGTGTAGTATTGATTAGCGCAGCTTAAGCCATTTTCAGGCACAAAAGATTTAAAACTCACCCAACCTCTTATATCTTCTCTGTAAGTTGCTGATTTAGCGTTGTTTGGATCGGCTGTTTGAGTTAATGTAACGTTATACTCACCTTTATAGTCGTCATAACTACCAACTAATTTGCTATTTAATTTTAAATTATCTCTAAACCAATCCTTCATACCAGCGTCGGATATGGCTGTTAAACCGTCTTTTGACAATCTCATTACGGTTCCTCTAACTTTATCCGTAAAGTAAGCTCTATAAGATTCAGATGCAAATGATTCTGGATTTTTAGATATACCATACTCCCCAATAAAAGGTGTTGTCTGCCCGAGTACTTTGTCTGTCGCTATTAACTGAGGATTACCATCAGCGTTGTATAACGCGTCCTTGTGGGCTAGTATTTTCAATATCTTATCCTCACACAGCACTATTAAATTGCTATCTCTAGTGTGTAGTTTTTGTATACTACCGTACACTGGGTTTACGTCTTTAGTAATTTTTTCAGCCTGTATAAACTGGTTTAAATTATTAATACCAGAAGTGGAGTTGTATATACCAGAGTATATTAAACCATATTTCCTGTGCTCCTCTTTATACCTTCCCTCCAACGTTGTCGAGGCTTTGACACCGCTAGTTATGTAAGGTAGATTAAAAGAGTCTCTAATCCTATTGGACTCAACTCCATTACCGAAAGAATAACAATTATGCCAATTTAAAGTATAAGAGCTGTTAGATATGTTTTTACTTAATATAATCTTGTTGGCTAAACCTGGGGTACTAGCCACCTCCACGAAATCCTCAACATATACTGTTACCTCAGAGCCGTCGGGTCTAGTTATTGTGATATCGTCATTTCCAATATCAATAGGTACAGTGCCATCTGGGCAACCAGAAAGCGCAAAGGTGCCATTCACACCGTCGCCAATACACACGGGCGTGTCAAGAACAAGTGTTTGACCGGGAGTGGTAGTGTAACCAATAACAGTAGGAACGCTAGTTGATGTGTTAGTTTGGTTGCCAACATGCACTGTTGATCCTATTGGCACAGCCAACTTGATAGTGTTTTTATTTAAGTAAACTGGATTTTTCCCACTTATCTCGTGGTATATATCTAAGTCCGTGGACTCTTTTGGTTCTGTCTCCCAAACCGCCGGTTTTTTAGGTAGTAAAGTGTCGCGTTCTACTGGCTCTAAAAACTCCAAGGTATAACCCACGGCACCAAGACCAATGTAATTGTCCTCGTCACTGTAACTTTCCCTATTAAGGTTTTTCACAGAGTTAACACTTAGACCATTCATCGCAGGTTGTTGGAACACTAAATTAAACACACCAGCATCTATACCATTTAATTGTTCCAATCCAGCAGAATCTTCTGTTGAATCCGTATGTTGATAACCAACTATGTTTATTATATAATTGTTACCTTCTTCTGTTATAGAATCTATTAGTAAAGGTGTTCTTATGAATGTACCGTCACTGTATGTTACGTTTGTAATCGCCGAGGTACCACCAGCTTGCTCTACGTGCGTTAATATCATCCCCTCTACAACACTGGTATATTCCCCAACTACAACATTGCCAAATGCGGTTACCGTTGTACCATTGTTACTATCCCAAGCGTAGTTGATGTGGTTTTTTGATACTTTAAAAGAGTTACTAGCCCAACTATTGGCTATAGATTTTATCCGTGATGTAGGTGCGGAAGCAAGAGAAGACGCTGGATTTACCTCCACACTAACATACCTACCACCATCAATAGGCCCAACTCCTCCATCGTTTGTTGGCTCCCAGTTTGTCATCGGCGGGCTAAAAGTAGCGATGTTGCTTTTACTAAAATTCTCCCCAGTATAATATAGAGGATGAACTATTCTACTAGCTAAATTAGCTTCTGCATGTTTGTAAATATCCCCTTCACTATTCCTGACGAACGAAGGAAGAAAACTTAGACCGTCGGTAACCGAGCCTTCTCCTGTTGTTCTCACTCTATTTTTTCTATTTGTAGCTCTCTCTACCGTGTAAACTGTTTTAGTTGGATCCTCTAACCAGTGGAATTTTTTACCAGAAGCAAGTCTATTAAGATATCCACCTTCATCCTCGTATCTAGAGTCATCCCTATTAAAATCAAATATCTCTTCGTTGTAGTGGTGCCAGTCTAAAACCTTATCCCCTGCGTCTCCGCTAACCCACTTTTCGCTCCACTCCCAATTATCTCTCCCGGGATATTTTTCCGCTGGCATTATAGGGCCAAAACCTAGATCTATTTTCCCCATATGCGTGAAGTTTTTTATACCCGACTGAGTTCGACGATGACCATGACTCATATCATTCCCCCCGTAGGCAACGTGGTATAAATACCCGTCCATACTACTAACGGTACCAGCGATAGGCCCACCGTCAATAAAGAAAACATCCTCATACCCATTGGGATCAGTGTTCCCTCTTTCCCCACGAGGCGTAAGATCATTTTGTAATCCCCACAAAAAGCTAAATCCGAGAGTATCACTACCCGGATCGCTGTACGATTCATAGTCATCTACATTGGGGATCCCGCTACTAGTGCTCCAAATGTTAGTTATATCGTTTTTGAAAAAAGCCCTATTAGCGTTAGCGGCACCGGGTTCGTAGGAGATTCTTCCCCCAATAGTATTGCTTCCCCACCAATCGCGGATTGATATATGGGGAAAGGCATCAGGAGCGCTCCGCATGTACCACATTAGTATTTCGGGGAAAGTTTTTTCTTTGACAGCTGAGCTTAACGCAAGATCAGGGTCAACGAGCGTGACGATATCACCCCAACTCTCCAAGGTAACATCAGTAGGAAAATCTGCTTTTAAGACAGCTAGAGTATCTTCAATATAACTACTGTCACCAAAAGCTACAGCATTACTACCATATTCACCATCGTGAATATCGTGATGGTTTGGTGAGCAATAATATATTATTCTAGAATCAACACCGCTATACTCAACCCTATCGTCATCTGTTACTGGTGGGTTTGCTATGTAATCGTTAAAGTAATCGTCAGCGTGTATTTTTACAAAAAACTTACCATCGAACTTAGCGCTGTTCTCTAAAACTCCTTTGTAAAAACGCGTTTTAGCGTCGGCTTTTACACTATTCGGTGAGCCGGTTGGACCTTCAAATATGAAATTAACGTCGTCATCAAAATAACCATCAATCGTGAAATTAAAAGTTTCACCCGATCCACCATCAACGGTTTTATCTCTAGTAGCGGAGTTGATTTTATACCTATGAGAAACACCGGGTTTTCCCTGTAAATAAAATTCAACATAGAGTTCATCTTTAATATCCTCTATTTTACTTAAACTAGTTCCGTTGAATCTACTCGCTAGGCAATTGAAATTATTCCTACCCCTTTTAGGAGCGTTGTCCATACCAGACCCATACAGAAGTGTTTCTTCGTCACCAGAACCATTATCCTGCTGCACGTCTCCAATATTGTATTTAGTTGTTTTTATAAAGTCTGGAGCTTGGTTTTCAATAGATACAACTTTATACCTAGCCGGCTCTTTAACCAAACTACTAGACTCAACGCCTTTTTTTAGCACTAAAAACGTATCTTCATCAATTTTATTTCTATCTGAAGATGGGAATGCTAGCCAAACGGAGCCATCGCCCGCGTCATACCAACGATCCATAGCCATGTTATAGTATTCACCAGAAGTTTCTTTTACAAAAAACTTAAAGTACTCTATACCGCTCGGCATCATCATGTCGTTTAAACCAACCCTTAGTTGGTTATTATTGGGAGACTCGTTTTTACTTATCTTAAAACCACCTGACCTATTAGTTATCACCGGGGTTTCTCTACCGTATTTATCTATAAAAACAACTCCTAATTGATATTCTCTTAAGGATTTTATTGATTTTACACTGTTTTTATTGTTTACTAACGAGTGTTTAAATTGCGGTTTAATATTTTTACCACCCACAGTCAAGTCGTAGCCCTGCGTGTAGTTAGCATAAACTAACCTATTTTTTGTTATTTCTTGAGCGGTAGCTTTTTTGGGCACGTTATCCCAAGGTCTTAATAGTTGGTTAGCGGGGAGCACAGAGTGGATAATATCACTATTTATTTTGTATTCGTTAGCCTGCCACTCGTTATAACCATCCACCGTCTCATCGTTATGCGTCACAGTGTCGACTACGTATATGTTTGGTGATTGGTCGTCTTTGTAAAGTATGTCAATAGCAACAACATCTGCTGGTGTTAATGAGGTGATAAAGTTTTTTATTGTTACGTCTTTTACTCTATTAGTCATACCTAGGTTGTAACCATTTCTAGGGTGGTAACTAAAAGGTCCAGGAATAAATGCTACATTAGTAAAAGGTGCGAACGTGGAGTACTCTCCGTCTGCATACTTGTATCTATAAGAAAATCTAGGAAACTTAAATTCAAATAATTTTTCCGACTCATCAAAAACATCAACAGCAAATTTCAAACTACCATCCGTAGCCGGAACGTTTCCTTCTATAAAATCAATTCTAAAAGAAACTCTTGCTGGATCGCCGGTTGTAGCCTCCATCTTATTTTTTGACCAACCCCCAACAGTTGCTTTGATAGTGTAATTCAAAATAGGAACATCTGGCGCGTCCCCCTCGTCAAATTCCTTAAACACTACTCTAGTACCGGGTTGCCACGGTGTCCCATTTACTTGTCTTAAAGTGAAATTTTCATGGCCGTAAATATTTGAACCTATTTCAACATTGAAGAAATCGCCTACCGTTAGAGCGGAAAAATCGTAGTGATCTGTCGTTGCTTGTTCGCCATCACCACCAACAAAAGAAGATTGTTGTTGTGAGTTTTCCGTTGAGATCTCTATGACGCCAGTGTGTGTGTGTGTTGCTTCTCTACCAGTGCTTAACTCCATGGTTAACGGGTGGGTTGGAGGCTGTTTGATCACGGTCACGTGTTCCTCTAGCACCGGTAAATTGGTAATCAAAGTATCTTTCACCACACGAGTGTGTGTTCCACCGTAAGTAGGCGTACCCGATAAACTACGTGGTATATTTATCTTTTTAGGTTCAGTATGCCCGTCTGTCCAAAACAACATGTCATCTATGACATTTATACCTGTTATAAGCCTGTCAGCTCTAAAGTTTAAAACTCTATCTCTTTGAAAATTAAAATATGCTGTACTTGTTCCAAAATCTATTTCCTTGTCTAACCAAACAACGTTTTCAATAAAACCATTACCTAACTCAACTAAGTTTAAATAGTTGTAAGTAGATATTGGCGTTACCGGAACGTTAAGATCGTCACACTTGGCAATGTGAAGTCTATTTGTAGTTGGTGCGCTTACAGCGTATCCACTACCCGCATTGTAAGTAGTCACCCAATCAATACAACCCGCGTAACCGTCACCAGTATCAGCCCAAGCAGGATTAGCTTTTAATTTAACCTGAGATCCATAAATATAACTATTATCGTCAGCGAAAAATGCATTATAAATTTCGTCTAACCATTGTGAGTTTGAAGGTAAATCTATGTAAGGTTCAAAGCACGTGGCATCTCTAAAAACTGATATTGTTGTTCCTGGAGTAAAAGCGTCAATTATGTTTGTTTGTGAAGCTAACCCAAGTACTAAATCAACAGAGTCAGTGAAGCCAGGTATATCAGGAGCACCCCCACAGTCTTGACCATTATTCATCCCAGCACACGCGGTGTCCCAATCTCCATTCCAACCACTAAACGGTATATCATGTATAATTCTTTTCCACTCAGTTCCCACGGCCTCAATACCAGTGACAGTGGCGTTTTCAAAAATAGCACCCCCAGCAACTGGGTTGGAAATAGTTATCTGATCCCCAACTTTTAAACCACCAGAAACACCCGCGTTGTCCGCAAACGTCGTGATAACATTTTGAGTTATAGCATTCATCGCATCCACGTGGATTAGTATGTTACCGCTTGGCACAAAGGGTTCTCCGTTATTATAATCTGTGAAAAAATAGGGATCAATCTCAAACCCACCTAAAGTACCGTTGTCACCATCTATACTATAGTTCATCGCAAGCACATTACCCTGACAACTATAGGTGTTTGGGGTGTATACTGTGTCGATTTTATTAATAGCACCAACACCTATTACGTTAGCGGTGTCGGTATTTGGAGTTAGTGTCTCGTCGAGGCCATGAACTGTCATGCCGACTTCTATTTGGCTTAGTAGCGTTTCGTCCTCTAACACCACTGTATTACTGAGTCCTTGAGTCACGTTTCCATCACCTAAAACACTAGTGGTATTAGCCATAGCTAAACCGTAAATATCAACGAACACCGGTTCGCATCCACCTGCGGTTTTACGCATTATAAGATCTTTAGAGTAGAGAACGTCACCAACAGCCGTCGATGCGCTATATGTGTTTGAGTGAGCATCGTATAGATGCTGTTGAAGGTCAGAAAAAGCACCACCAGCCACAAGCCAGTATAAAGTGTCGTTTTTTTCGTCAGAAATAGAGCCAACTGTATATGAGTTGTCAGGAATATAAATAAGACTCCCACAAACCTCAGTGTTACCCAGTACGTTCTGCATAGTACCAACGTCAGATCCCTCTGAGGTTGTTACCTGCATGTTCATCGCGTCTCTATACTCCCCGCTTTTAATAAGTCTCTCGTCAAGATCCTTATTCATTTTACCACCGGTAAAGGTATGCTTAATTTCTGGCATGTACTAGTGTTTTATTTGTTTCGACTTACCTCTTAAAATTTGAGTTAATTCTTCTAATTTAATATTTGATAGTCTTAATTTCGCTTTTCTAGTTTCAGCAAACCTTTCTTTTTTAAATCTAGGCGTTAATTGTTGATGTAGTTGGTTTGATGATGTAGATATAATAGCATACATTATATGCTTGTACATAGCCTCTTCAGCAAATTTATGAACCTGCATCTCTCCATCTGTTCCAAGACTATCACTTATATAATCTAAGATCACAGTTTTTCCTGAAAGATTAGAGCTAAAGTGAATTTTTCCTGACTGAGTATCTACGTAAAAAGATCCGTTTGCTTGCGCGTGCTGGGGGTCTAAACCAAATCTCGATCCATCCATTGGCCAGTAAGTGTCATCTTGATAATCATCTTGATTTTCAGATGGTGTTCCAGATTTATAGTTTGCCCACGTTGTTGATTCACTATCTGTGAGTAAATTATCACTCAAATCAAAAGTGTAAGAACCATCGCTAGCCTGTGTTGGTTTTGTAGGGTTTGATGTTTTTGAAGTAGGGTATAACAAATGTTTTATACCAGCGGAATCAACCCAGCTGACTTTCGTGTAGTTGACGTAGTCTTGTGGTAGTGTCATTTGTAGTGATGCTGGAAGCGTAATTTCTTGAGCTTTTATAGACTTGAATGTATCGAACGATAATTCTTGCATAGCTCGCTGTGCGTGGAAAGCCACGTCTGTTCTTTTTACTTTTGACAAGAGTTTGTCATCCCCGACATAAGCCACGATAAATTGATTGATAATATCTTCCAATGACACGAATTGATAACTACCGTGATCACTACCATTGTAATACGTTCGCCCTGTTTGATTGTCTAGTAATCCCATTTATTTATTGTTTTTCTTGTTGTTGTTTAGCCATTTCCAACCCACCAGCGGCTTGAGAGATGTCTTGGGCTTTTATAGCCACTCCAGCGTGTATCAAGATTTTATTAACTAACTCACCCTCTTCTGAGGAGTGTAATTGAAAATCAGTTGTATAGGTAGCATCATACATAGCTTTCCCCTGCACAACCACGTACCCCCAGGTCGGCATTAACGGTGTTGATATATAGGTGCAACTAGCAGATACAATGCTTGTTGGGTGTATTTTTATTGTTAACTCTCCAGTTCTAACATACACTGGGCGCTCTACAGTTGGTTTGGTTAGGGGCCCTTTGTTTATATATAGTATTTCATTTTGCTGCACCTCTTCGACCTCACTGTTGTCCACTATAACGGTACCCAGTCTATACAACCCACTTGGCGCTGAAATAATTCCATTGGTTATAGCTCCTGTATTTTCAAATATAGCTATTTTTTCTCTTAAGTTATCTATTATATCAGAGTACTCATCTGAGTTACTTGGTCTACGTAAAAATTGATTTAAGTCGTAGAAGTATTGTTCAAAAATATCCTTTTGAGCTTGGTCAGCAAATAGATTAAATTCTTGAGGAGTTATGTAGCCTCTTTGCTCTTTGTTGGCTAACGCTAAAACCTTTTGATATACCGTGTCTATACTAACCATAATTTCTTTTATTTATTATAAGGGAATAATCTATTTAAAGTGTCTTTTCTTTTTCCACAGCCACAATCTTTTTTAACAACCTTACTAACTGTATCAACAACTTTTTTTATCCCCGTTGCTTTTGTAATTTTTTCTATTGAGTCTCCTAAACCCTTTGATTTTTTTGTCATAAAATTAAATTTTAATAAATGGTCACCCCGAAGGGCAACCATATTATTTTGTTGTTAATTTAATCTTTTCTCTATATTAGAGTAGATTTCCATACCTTCATCAGTTTTAAACCAAGCGGCTAAAGCTGAGTAGGGGTGTTCTCCATAAGGAATAGTCATTAACTTTCTATCATTAGAAGCCCAAACGAAATTTCTTTGATCAGAAGATAATTTTAATATACCAGCCTCAGTGGCCTTTATACCAAAGTTTCTTAATACAACATTTTCGTCTTTAGCTAATTCTAAGAACAACATAGGGTTTGTCTTAGCAAATATAAGCAAATCTCTTTTAAGTTCCTTAGAACTCATGTTAGATACTTTAGAGCCATTCTCCACACGCATTATAGCTTCTGCTAAATCAATATCTATATCTCTAGCTGCTATTAGAGCATCTGCCTCTAACTCTAACCACTGCATTTGATCTTCAGCTTCTTTAATAGGCTTGTGTTCAGCGTATAATTTGTCTTTATGTGGGTGATATAAAGATAATAACCTTTGTAACGTTTGCTTGTTTCTTGGTACGTGAAGAGCACCATTTCTAAATATAATGTGAGCTAATCTTTGGTCTCCTTTCATTTCATCCACAAAAGGTGTTTTTTGATTTTCACAATACTTTAGTTCTCTTTCGTAACCTTTTTCCTCATCAAAATGATAAATATCCGCTGATCTTATCATATAAGACAAAGGTCTTCTTTTTCTTGTTAAATAATAAACTCTATCTTTTATTTCCCAAGTGTCTTTTTTTGGTTTTTCGACTACAGGTTCTTCAAAAAATTCTGTAACTACTTCATCCATTGTTTCAATTTGAGGTTCTACCTCAACTTTCTCTGTTTTTTTAGCTTTTTTAGCCATAATATAATATAATATAAATTAATAAAAA
>Ga0222716_10001098_pt1 | contig 22806 bp, 11 predicted proteins | sample C33_13DmetaG_FD_165044 | JGI IMG/M metagenome (GOLD analysis project Ga0222716, IMG submission 165044) | Estuarine water microbial communities from San Francisco Bay, California, United States - C33_13D | ecosystem: Environmental > Aquatic > Marine > Unclassified | place: USA: California... | reverse complement strand
CACGAAGATGGGAGAAGGCATGGGCTTGCACAAGATTGGGGACAATTTGGTCTATGATGCTGAGGTGAGTCTCAACGAAGCCAGAGTCTGGACGACCAATGTTGCCAATGGCATCACCCTCCAACTTTCACCTGAACTCCTCTCACCCGAGGCACAGGTTGGTGTTGCTCAAGCAAACAATCGCCTCCTGTTCGATTGCATCACTCCAAGTGGTGGAACGGAAGTATGTGTGACCGATGCTACGCCGATGGGAACAAAAGTGATGCATGAACTCACGCCAGGGCCGCTTTCAACCACGATTGAAGCAATCGTAGCTGTTGGAAATGGATGGTTGCTTATCGCAGACGGTACGATCAACGGCACGGACGTTGGCACCAGCCTTTGGACCGTCGATGGAGAAGCCATGCGGCACGTCTACAATCCTTGGCCGGGGCGTCCAATTCCAGTCAGGCCCTGACCTATGGAAACTTGGTACTTGGCGATACACAGGCATTCTTGATTGCTCACGATGGATTCACGGGTCACGAATGGCACCGTTGGAGTCACGGAGAACTCTCGGACGATTGGATTGTTATTGACCGCTGATGGGTGTAACATTCGTGCGTCCGATGCAATAGGGACAGGAATCTCCGATGACATAATCCTCGGAGGCTTGTTCCTTGGATGAAAGGGGCTCACGACAAGCAAAGCAGACCACGATCTCTGTTTCATTGAGCGAGGGATTGACCGCAACGCGCTGGTCAAAGACAAAACAATCTCCGTTCCAATGTTCACCACCGACCTGTTCGAAATACCCCAATACGCCGCCTTTGAGTTGCTTGACATTGGTGAATCCTGCCTCCATCATGATGGCACTGGCCTTCTCACAGCGGATTCCACCGGTACAAAACATCACAATCGGTTCGTCCTTCATGGATTCAGGAAGGGCTTCAATCGCTTTTGGGAAGGCTCTGAAGGTACGAATATCAAGGTCAATTGCGTTGTCAAAGGTTCCAATCCTCAATTCGTAATCGTTGCGAGTGTCCAATACATGTACGGGTTGACCTGCATCGAGCATGGCCTTGAATGCCTGTGGTTCAATCTCTTCGCCAGTGTTCTCATGAGGACGAATGTGGTCAAGTCCAACGGAAATGATCTCTTTCTTCTTGCGAACGTTCATGCGGTTGAAGGGTTGGTATGTTGTATAGGATACTTTGAGTGGTATATCGGTAAAACGTTCATCTCGTTCAAGATAGGCGATGAAAGCATCGACATTGGCTTGCAAGCCAGCGACAAAGAAATTGATTCCTTCGTTTGAAAGAAGGATGGTCCCCTTGAGGCCCAAATCCAAACAGACGCTTTCGAGGGGGTTCTTGAGAGCGTCCCTATCGGGTAAATCGACGAAGCGATACCCGGCAATGTTGACAATCTTGCCCGTCACATTAAGGCCTTTGGGCTTGAGTTTTTGAGCCCACCGACGTTAGCGAGCGTCTCTCCAATCGTGGTGTGAAGCCAAGGGTCTGCGCCATCCTTGACCAAATGCCCGAGAAGAAATACGAGGGGCTGGCGCCATCTGCCATCGTTTGTGTTCATTGCGCTCGAGACGTGTCAAAATCTCCTTCACTTTGGCCGCATCGTGACCGGCTGCAATCATTTCATCAGCGTTCATGCCCGCTTCAATGTGGGCTTTGAGAATCTCATCGAGTTCGGCGTAAGGTGGCAATGTATCCTCGTCAAATTGGTCGGGAGCAAGTTCTGCTGAAGGAGCTTTGTTGAGGGTGGAATCATTGACGGGTGGAGGCAGCCCTGCAGCCTTGGCTCGCTGGTTAAAGCGGCGGGCCATGGCGTAGACGTCCATCTTGTAGACGTCCCCGAGTGGAGCATAGCCTCCAGCCATGTCGCCGTAGAGGGTGCAATAGCCCTGAGCGATTTCTGATTTATTGCCCGTTGTAATGGCCATGCTGGATTGAGCGTTGGCGTAGGCCATTACGATGATGGCTCGTAAACGAGCCTGCAAGTTTTCACCTGCAACTGCGTGACCAGAAGAGAGAACTTCCTGAAGGACTTCTTCACTCACGCCGTGCATGGCATCGATGGGGTGGACGTGATGGTGAAGACCCAAGGCTTCTCCCGTGTATTTGGCATCGTCAATTGAATGCTGAGAGGAATGGCGGCTCGGCATGGCGATGCTGGTGACGTTGGACGGACCAATAGCAGCCGCTGCAACACAAGCAGCTACTGCCGAATCAATACCACCTGAAAGCCCCAACACGATGGAGCCGATGTTGGATTTACGGCAGTAGTCAGCAAGACCCGTCACAACTGCATCGGTCATCTCGTCAATGGTATCCACCTCGCTTTCAGCATCTTGATGTGCTTCAAGCCGAATCATCCCACTCTGTCCAATGGACAGGGCGTCCTCAGCAGCACTGGGCAACCAACGGCAGCCCTCTGGACCGGCCAAATCAACGAGCAACACACCTTCTTGCCACGAGGGGGCAATCACTGCACGACCATCGGGCCAGGCTACCAAACTGCGGCCATCAAACAGAAGGTCGTCATTACCGCCAACTTGGTTCGCAAGGAGGAAGGGATGATTGAGCACAGCGGCTGCATGACGAGCAACTTCGAGCCGCGTGTTGGCTTTCTCACTGTGGAACGGGGAGGCTGAAAGGTTGACTGTGGCCTGAATGTCCACGCCTTGACGGCACCATTCGGCGATGTGCTCAATGGGATCTTGAGCATAGGATGATGGCGTTTTTCCCGCAGATTGCCATGCATCCTCACAAACGGTCACGCCGAGCGTGAGATGACCGATGGAACGGGCCAGTCCAGAGCGATGGTCAGGTGCAAAATAGCGCGCCTCATCAAAAACATCGTAGGTCGGAAGCAATTGCTTGCGTGCCACGATACGACCTCCTCGCTCACCGGTGATGCTACCAGAATCAGGACCACAGCGCACCACACCATTGGTTGGCAAGGCACGTTCGTCCTCGGCAGGAAGGGGAGTTCCTACCAGCAAGGGCAGGGATGACTCGAGCGATAATGCGGTATTGAGGGAACGGCGAATGAAATCATTTTCCAAGAGGAGGTCTCGAGGTGGGTAACCGCACACGGCCAGTTCGGTCGAAACACCGATTGCAGCACCTTCTTTTTCAGCAAGTTTCGCAAGACTAGCAAGGCGTTCACTGTTGTTGTGGAGGTCACCGACAGTGGGATCCATCTGCAAGAGACCAATGCGACTCATCGTAGTTCACCCTCTTGAATCCGTTCAGGGGTGCTTAACAATTTCACCGTGTTCGTCCTTGTACCACCATTCGTTGGTGGCCTTATCGTGGTACCACCAATACCCATCGGAGCCCATGACCCAGTCGGTTTCTTCCTCGGTTGACGAGCTCGTGGATGCTGCTGCTGATGCCGTTGCAGATGATGCAGCACGTTGCTCCATTTCGTCATCATCGTCGTCATCGTAATCATCCTCAAGTTCGTCTGAGTATTCATCCCAATCATAGGCGATTTTTGAACCTTGATTGACCGTCATGCGCTTCAGCCAAAGCAAGAGAGTCACAACGATGGAGATGAAAAGAAGAGTCGTGATTGCACCGATAACAGGGTTGACATCTCCAAACACCTTTTCTGTAAAGCCTGGGTCTTCAGAAACTCGTACGTCTACGGTTGGGCCACTGGACATAGCACCGTTCTCAAGGGTTGCTTCAATCCATTGGACACCGGTGCGTTCTGGACCCCAATCAAGGGTCACGATACCAACACCGCCAGCATCAACCGTGACGCTGGTCCGTTGAATTTCAGACCGAGTGCCGTCGAGTTCAACCGATTCAAAGATGATATCAACACTGCCTTCCAGCGTCCCTGTATTCTCGACTTCCAGTTGAATTGAGGTGGTATCACCCACTTCAAGGAGGAGGCGAGAATAGGTCATCGAGGATGGCGACACTGTAAATTCGGGTTGCAGCCATTCCATGTTCCACGTGGCAATACTGGTTCCACTGACTCCACCGTTAAGGCCCGTAACCTCGTTACCTGCGAGGTCTCGACCTTCAACATAGATCTTGACGACCATGCGGTCAATGAGCATCGAGTCAGTGATTTCACTGAGGTCCATTTCTGTCGAGAGTTCGAGGCGGAGTCCGTCTAATTCGGTCCCCATAAGGTTCAGTGCTTCACGCCCGGACCGAATGGTGTCTCGGGTCTCAAAGTCTTCAACCACCCAAACCAATTCAAGAGATTGAACGTCCAAGCCCCCAAGTTCTTCGATGACAATACGGACATCATGCCCTTCGCCTCCAAGGATGGCAAGCGGACGGGGCGACAAGATTTCTACAGGGTTTGGACCCGTACCATCAACGAGAATCCATTTGACAGAGGTTTCCTTATCGGTAAGGTCAACGCCTTGTCCTTCGAGGCAACCAACCTCCCACGTCAATGGAAGTGCACCGGATACTGCAGGCGCTTCCAAGGGAGTGGACCAAATGCCATCATAGGCCGTTGCAGTGTAGGTTGAGCCAGCAAAGAGAAGGTTGACCTCGCAATCAAAGACTGGAACTGTTGATGTTTCTGCAAACACCAACCCGCCCGAAATCTCCATCGGAGTGAGCGGTGTAACACGAGCGCCATCACCAAGGAAGGAACCACGTGTAAGGAAGAGATTGACACTCTCTTCTGGAATGCTCAAGCCTGCTGAAAAGCGCCAGCGATGTTCAGGGAAGTTACGAGAGTCTTCCTGTCCAGCCCGGTCGATGACCAGAATCGCTGGTTCACGACGGTTGTCACCAAGGTCCGGCGTATTCCAGCCGAAGGTCAAGTCAATTTGCAGCAGCATATCCTTCTCAAAGGGCCCAGCAACGCCATTTTCACCCATCATGGTGCAGTCTTCAATAAAGATATGAATCGATTCTGTCGTACAGTTGCCGCTTTCAAAGTCCCAAATGATGCTCATGGTATCGCTGCCTTGGTTACTGGCCAACATCACCTCAACGGTGTCGAGGTCAGACCCTCCATTCGGTTCGGTAATTTTCACGTCGAGTTGGTAGGGTTGTCCGGGATGCAACCATGATTTCCTTCCATCTGCCCACGAGAATGCATCAGGGTCGAGTGTTGGAGCACCATCAATTGCCAGTTGGTAGACCGTCAATTGTTGACCCTCTTCTGCGCTACCGCCCTGTTGGATCGCATAGCCTGACGGGTCCGTGCCTTCAAGATAGACCGCTACTTTTTGGCCCAAACTGCCGGCGGTATCGTCCATCATGAGCGTGTAGATTCCGGTGAGTGCGGTGCGGTCGCTTGGCAAGAGCATGGCGACAGGCGAATATTCGCCTTCATCGGGCAAACCGTTGAGGTTGTCGTCATCGGCCCATTCTTTCCAGACCATCGCGTTCATCGCCGCGGGGAGGATTGGTTGGTCCATGATGGTCACCTGCAACACTTGGGTTGGGCTAGGGGTACGGTGATCGTATTGATACATCGAGCTCTCAAGGACACGAGGCTTGACGGAATCGACGGTGAAGGTTCGGGCCACTTCGTTGGGCTCAATGATGGTTGAACCGTTGAGGGAAACAAGACGTACCGTCCAGGTGACATCACCATAGGTGAAGGGAATGGTCTCGGTTATGTTCCAGTACACACCATCCAACGTGGTTGTATTGATGACGGCTGAACCGTCGCGGTAGAGGGTTAATTCGGCATCTCCATCGACGAAAGCACCTGCTGAAGTGAGGCCTTCAAAGCCAATTTCAACCGAGACGTTCATGCTCGTTCCACCTTGCAGGTACTGCCTGGTGCTCGGCATAACACCTTCAGCATCGGAGAAGGTCATGGCCTTAATTTCAAGGTCGTTTTCATACCCTTGATTGTTCAAGTCGCCCCAAGTATGCGAGAAGGGGATGGAGATGACGCCGCTTTGGAGTACGAGGCGGGAGGTCGCCGTAAGTTGCATTTCATCGTCCCACATCGGGCGCAATCGGAAGGTGATGTTGGCCGTGACCGTCGAGCCGTCAACAAGCGCTTCAATAGGTGAGTCGGGGTGGATTTCTACCAGGTCAGCATCACCCAGGCCTGCTGGTGAGCCTCCACTTGCAGGGAAGAGCCAGGTGGCTTGGTGTGATTTGCTGAAGACATCAAGACGATAATGCGTAACAGTGCCGCCAAAGACCTGATATTCGGTCTCGATGGTCTGCCAGTCTTGACTTGGAGTCAGCACTGCTTGTGTGTTACGCATGTCGCCATCTTGAAGAAGAACCGTGGCTGATGTTTGCAGGTCGATGACCTCAATGGTCAAGCCACCGCGCTCACTCGCCACGAAGGGCATGGGAATGGCTTGCATACCGCCCACATTGGGCACAGAGGTTCGTGCTTCATTCAGGCCCATCACAAAGGAGGATGAAGCGTCTGCTTGGAGGTTGTGAGAGGCGTTGTAGGTTGCACGCAAGCCTCCCAAAACGACCGTCCCAGACCCAGAGACCTCAATTCGAATCTCTGTGAAGTCGGTGCCGAGGATATCAAGGGAGTTACTGACCATGGACAACTCATGCGCCATCAACTCAAATTCGCTTACGTTCAACTGCATCACGCCCGCGGTCGCTGCATCATAGGAACGGTTGGCGATGAAATCATTCTGAACGAAGAGTGCGACATCCCGTATTGAACCGCTTTGTGCTACGAAGGAAAAGGCAAAGGAAGAAAGGTCATCCTTAGGCACCCATGCTTTGGTGACGGTTGGTGCACCGCTCACAAGTGGAAGGGAAATTTGCTCCTCACCGTTGACGAAGCGATCCTGCCAGCCCCACGACCCTACACGCTCGTCCACGCCGCCCCATTCGTAGCGCTCATCGAGGTTGAAATCCAGGGCAGGACGGGCGGGGACTTGTCCCCCAAACATGTCGTGATGAAGTGAATTTACAGACCACGTCGTGAAATTACTCATGTTTCCATCCGTTGGAGGAAGCGCAACTGCTCGTAGTTGCATCCCAACCGTTTCGGGCGTCAGGATGGGCGTGTAAGGCAACGTGATGTTGGTCCAAGCTTGCAAAGGATGGTGACGGACTTGGATTTGAGCATTGGTCATGGTGCCGTCAACTTTGGCATCGTATACCGGTGCATTCGCTAGGAACCAAGGCGACGTCAGGCTGGCATTTGCTATGCCTACAACCTGCCCGGTCAGTGGAGAAAAGGTTGATCCGTTGAGTACCCAACCTCGTTGGTCTGGAGGCGCGTGGAAGGATTCGCGGGCTGACCCGTCCCCTGCGATTGAGTAAACGGCAGGCATGCCGCTGACACTTGCTGCGAATTCAAGATGGAGACGGAATTCATCCACCGTTTGATAGTCCAAGAGATTGAGTGGAACCACCATCTCGTTGGTACCGTGCATTCCAGGTATGACCTCACCAGCAGCATTGAGAATCGACCAGTTCAGGAAGGCTTCTGGAGGAATGGTGGCTTCGATGTACAGAGGCGCATAGGTATCGGCAGCCAGCAATTGGGTGCTTCCTGCCTTCGACCCCATGGTCGGGCTGGTCCAGTTGGATGCCGGCGGAGTTGCGATGTGTACGTCATCAACAAACCAATAGTCGCAGCAGGTTGAACTGCCACTGGTTTGATGGATTCTGAATTGTGAATTGGTGTGCAGGGCGGCCGCAGGGAGTGTGGTCATGTACTGGAAATTCGTGGTCTGTGAACCACCGCCACTGAAGGTGTTGAAGGTGGTCCATGAACCTGAAGCAGTCTTGTATTGGAATTGGAGGTTCTCACCAGAATCGGGTGTCTCCCCGCAACCAGACCTTCCTTCATGGACCCAAGCGTGGAACGGTATGTTCACGCCACCTGCCAAATTGACCGTGGGTGATGTGCCGTATGTCGACCCTGCGTAGGTTCGCAATGAACCTCCGGTTGTGCCGTTGTAGCCGCACGCTGGAGATGTGACCCGAGCCGTGTATGTGTTTGAAAATGTCCACCCTTGATTGTTGGTGTTAAAGTCCCACAGGACACCTGAGGAAGTTCCAGAGAGGGCACCATTCACGACCGATGAGCCGTTGTTGATGGCATCAGGATGATTCCAGTCTGCTGCTTCATCCCAAACAAAACCTGATTGTGTTGGCAAAATTTTGGGTTTGAAATTAAATTCTGCACTGACCAGAGGTTCGTTGTTGGGCAGGTCGAGTTTGAAGGCATTGTTGGCAGTCGTAGTGAGCGTGAGGTCCATGTCACCTCCCTCACCAACGGCGTAAGGAGATTCTTCTTGTTCAAGGGACTGCACTTCATTGTCTCCCGTGAAATCGATCACTGAAATCCAACTACTGGCCACCAAAAGGCCAACAAGAAGCAGAGCAATGCCGTGGACACGCCTCCCCGTCATGGCCGCGGGTGCACATTGAAGGCCTTGAAGGATACGCATCCATTTTCTCTCCATTCTTTGGCACAAATCAGCGCACAGATGCGGAAGGAGGTAAGAACCGGGACGACTGGCCGAAAAAGAGTCACTTCGGGAGTGATATTCAAAACGAGACCACGGGTGGAACCAACATGGCTCGCCCAAGCTCAGCAGGTGAATTGGACGCTGTAGCATTGGAAACAGCACTCTTGGAGCAGTGGAAGCAAGAAAGTGCCTTCCAAGCCTCGATTGAATCCCGTCGAAACGGGGCTCCGTTCATCTTCCTTGAAGGCCCACCTACTGCCAACGGTAAACCTGGCATCCACCACGTTGTGGCTCGAACCTACAAAGATCTCGTCTGCCGTTGGAAGACCATGGAGGGCTTCTTGGTCGAGCGTAAAGGTGGATGGGATACCCACGGCCTGCCCGTAGAGATCGAAGTGCAGAAGCGTTTGGACCTCATGAGCAATGAACAAATCGAAGCCTTTGGAATGGACGCATTCAACCAAGCATGTCGAGAATCGGTCTGGACCTACGAGGCAGCCTGGCGGGAGATGACCGAGCGAATGGCCTATTGGGTCGATTTGGACAATCCATATGTCACGCTGCACAACGACTATGTTGAATCATGTTGGTGGGCCCTCAAGCAAATGTTCGACAAGGGTTTGCTCTATCGGGGTCACAAGGTCTTGCCGTATTGCCCCCAAACCGGCACCTCGTATTCAAGTCACGAAGTTGCGCTTGGATACAAGGAAGTTGAGGAGCCGTCGGTATATGTCAAATTCAAACTCATTGATGACGATGCGTCCATTCTTGCCTGGACGACAACACCGTGGACACTCCCCGGCAACGTCGGCCTTGCAGTCGGCCCAGACGTCACCTACGTTCGTTGCCGAATCAAAGAAGCGGCTGGTGAATCATGGGAAGGCGTAGGTGGTGCTGAGGTTGGCGAAGAAATCATTCTTGCAAAGGACCTGATGAAAGAAGTCCTTCGTCACCATGTTGACATCATCGATGAATTCCCTGGCTCATCCCTGGTCGGTCAAGCCTATGAATCGCTCTTCCCAGAAGCCGTGCCTCGCGGCGACTCGACCACAGCGTGGACGGTGCTGGAAGCAGATTGGGTTACCACCACCGACGGAACGGGCGTGGTACACACTGCCGTCATGTACGGTGAAGACGATTACAACCTTGGAATGGAAGCCGGCCTGCCCGCCTACCACACCGTCGGCATGGACGGCTCCTTTGTGAGTGGGACACACCCCGAACTTGATGGAAAGTACGTCAAGGACTGTGATGCAACCATCATCGCCTTGCTCAGTGCGAGCGGCGGCTCCAACGGTAAAGGTCCGGACAGTGGCTTGCTCTACCGCGAAAAAGCATATTCTCACGATTATCCGCACTGCTGGCGCACCGATCACCCGCTTCTTTACTACGCCATGGACTCATGGTTTGTTCGTATGACCGCAGTCAAGGAAAAGTTGCTTGAATTCAACGATAACGTCGAGTGGGCACCGGATTGGGTTGGCGAAGGACGCTTTGGTGAATGGCTTCGTAATGTCAAGGATTGGGCGATTTCAAGAGAGCGCTATTGGGGAACACCTCTCCCAGTATGGCGCAGTGAAGAAGGCGAGATGAAATGCGTTGGTTCGATTGAAGAATTGCAGGCCGAGGTTGCCAAAGCAATCGCTGCTGGCATTGAGAACCCTGAATGTCCAGATGATGTGGACCTTCATCGACCGATTGTAGACAATTACACCCTCGTTTCTGACGATGGCAAGCCCATGCACCGTGAGCCGTTCGTGATGGATTGTTGGTTTGATTCAGGCTGTGCTCCGTTCGCTCAGTGGCATCATCCCTTCGATGGTGGAGAGCGGTTCAACGCCTCCTTCCCCGTGGATTACATCTGTGAGGGTGTTGACCAAACCCGTGGATGGTTCTACACGCTGTTGGCTGTTTCCGCTACCGTCTTCGACAGCATGGCCTACAAGCGATGTCTTTCGCTGGGGTTGATTTTGGATGCAGAAGGCAAGAAAATGTCGAAATCACGCGGGAATATCGTTGACCCGTGGGACCATTTCAACCGAGAGGGTGCTGATGCCACTCGGTGGTACATGGTGACTGCAGGCGCTCCTTGGAATCCATTAAAATTCGATTCCAACGGCGTACGGGAAACCTATGCCAAAATGTTCCTGACGCTGTGGAACGTCTACAAATTCCACGTGGATTACGCTGCACTTGATGGCTTTGACCCGCTCAAGAGTGAGTCGCCTGTTGAGCAGCGAAGTGAATTGGACCGCTGGATTCTTTCACGACTGCACACCGTAGCGCTAGGCTACCACGACGGTTTTGTCAACTGGCAATATCACAAGGCCTGTCGTGACCTCGAGGATTTCGTTGTCAACGACCTGTCAAACTGGTACGTCCGACGAAGCCGACGCCGTTTGTGGGACGAGGCTGAAAGCGGAGACAAACTTGCATGCCAGCACACACTTCACGAAGTGCTCACCACCTTGTGCAAACTCATCGCTCCGGTTTCCCCCTTCATGGTCGATACCATCCACCGAAATCTCAACGGAAGTTCAGTCCACCAAGCCGATTGGCCAGTAGGCGTTCCGGGATCAATCGACGGAGCAACAGCCGATGCTTGGGATGAAGCGGCTGCGAAGGCAACTGCCACACTTCCACTTCAAGACCTCGCATTGGAAGCGACCATGACGCTCATCAGGGAACTAGCTGAGGCCGGTCGTCGAATCCGCATTGACGTCGGCCGCCGACAACGCCTCCCGTGTGCACAAGGTTGGATTGTAGCAGGACCCGACCTCGCAAACTTCCACGACCTATTAGCAGAAGAGTTGAACGTTGAAAGCATACATGTTGAGAATGATCTCGACCGATTCCAGCGAATTGAACTCGCTCCGAATTTCAGAGCACTCGCTCCGAAAGCACGTGCTCAAGTCAACGATGTCGCAGCAGCCATCAAGGGCGCAGAAGACCCTGAAGCACTGCTCGAAGCCATCCGAAACGGAGGCGCTGATGTCCTTGGTGTGACCGTGGAAGAAAGCGATGTTGAGGTGAAGCGAGTTGAACGTTCCGGCTTTGCAGCGCAAACCGTTGAAGTTGGCGAAGGTGAAGCATCCATGCATGTGAGTTTGGTTCTCGACATGAACGACACCCCCGCCCTTCTCTCCAAGGGAATGGCCCGTGACATCACACGCCGAGTCCAAGCCAAGCGAAAGGCATTGGACCTCGCCATTGAAGCCACCATCGACCTCGAAGTTTGGATGGAAAACGCTCCTGAGATGTTGCAAGAAGACGAAGCATGGGTCGCTCATGAAACTCGGTCCGCAGGCTGCGTCTTCCACCCTGAAGGAAGCAGTGCTCCCGGCGAGGCTGAAACGTTCGAAGTTGACGGCACCATCGTTTCCTTCATCGTATCGTGAGGCGAGCCTGTGCGCGTGGTATCACTCGTCCCCAGCCTTACACTAACGCTCTTTGACCTTGGACTCGATGCCACGTCCATCGTCGGCAGAACACCATGGTGCATCCATCCAGCAGACCAGGTCAACAAAGTCCCCGTTGTGGGAGGTACCAAAACACCGACTCGTTCCAAAATAATTCATGCCCGGCCGGACCTTGTCGTCCTTGACCGGGATGAAAACCCCAAAGCGATTTACGACTGGTGTCAAGAGCAAGGCTATGCTACCTACGTATGTCATGTCAAACATCCAAGTGATGTCCCCGCTATGGTACGCGAACTTTCGAGAGCAGTCGACTGCGAAGCCAAGGGCGAATCCATGGCCAAAGAACTTGAGCAAACGCTTGCTTCCTTGCCAGCAGGTGGCAATGAAAAGGCCCTACCGATCATCTGGCATGAGCCTTTGATGGCAGCAAACGCAACAACATATGCTGGAGGCATGATCTCATGTCTGGGCTTTGATGTGGTGAACATTGACCCTGATGGAAACGGCTACCCCGAAGTGACACCTGCCTCGATAAAGCAGCATGGCATTGGTCATCTCTTCTTTTCGAGTGAACCTTACGAATTCAATCGTCAGGAAGGCGAGCAAGTCGCTGATGAAGTGGAAGGAATCGGTGGTGCACGGCCTTTGGTCCACCTTATCGACGGAGAAGCACTCACTTGGATGGGCAGCCATACGAATGAAGGACTGAAGCATCTGCTCAACCTGAGGAGCGAACTCGGCCTTGCCGATGAATAAATGGCGAAGTCGCCGAAGCGACGCCTTCAAATCACGCCGTAACGACGCATCATCATGCAACGCCTCATCCTCTGTTGTGCCATGGCCTTGTCCATGGTCCTTGCAGGTTGTTTCGGCGACGGAAGTTCGGTGGTTGAACAAGAAGAGGTCGTCCCCATTTGGGAATCCTACGAACGGATTGACGCACAGGCCCATGAGGTTGAACATCAATTTATCACCATCGACCTGAAAACCAACACGACCACAAATACAACATGGGCTGTGTTTGATGCCACCTACGGAGGCAATTGCTGTGAGCATTACCTCGCCACCTCCATCGAGGGACAAATTCTCAACATTGGCGGCGAATACCCCGTCTATTCTGCCGACAGAGGTCACGAATGGGACACGTACATCCCACCCGCTTTACCTGATGCGCAGTGCAGAACCTTCGTACCTACCAATCCGGGTCAAGAAGGACTTGGAGAGGGCAGTATCGTCCAAGCCACGAATGGGGACATCATTTCGATGTCGTGGTTTCCCTATGTCGGAGGCGATTTGAAACTCGATAAATTCTATGCCATCCTCTTTGACGAATCCGAAGATGAATGGAAGTGGTGCTACAACAGAATTACGGAGCCCTTCTACGACCGCTCGTGGCAAGTTGAGGTCATCGGGCCCATTTCCTCATCGCTTGGCAGTGGTGAATGGGCAAGCATCGTTGTCTCAAATTTCTGGCACCAAACGCAAAATGCAGGGGGTCAAATCAGCGTTGACGGGTTGAATTACTATCCCTTCCAATTCCCGGGCCGAGACGGTGGCGACCCACCGATTGAGCTCGACCTCAATTTCACGGGAGCAGACCTCCCCGCTTATTGGGACGTCAACAAGCCTCACAAAGAAATGAGAGCCTTCCCGCTACCAAGTGGTGGTTTGGTCTTCCCATCGTACTACAATAACGGTAATGCGGCGTACATGGACACCAGCCTTTCGTGGAATGAATTGGAAATACAATTCCCATCGGAGTACTGCCAAATTGACCGCGCTGGAACGCTTCATTGCGTTCTCAACACGGGAACAAGTTTCACTCATTACATGTCACGTGATGGTGCGATGACCTGGTCAAATTACACCTACGACCTCGGTACGACCGCTTCAGAAATTGAAGAATGGGAATTCCAAAGCAACGGTGAGCTCGACCTCTTCGTACTCAACGTGCGCTACCAGTCCATCGGTGGACCTGATGTTGACACCGTCTACCACGTTCGGGGATACATGGAGGACATGTCTCCAGATACCCTGACCTATATTGGCCAAGGCGATTTGGACTCAACTTCTGGAGCAGGAAATGACATCCGCTTTGATTTTGCATCCTTGGGAATTCTCAATGATGGAGGCGTCGTGGTTGCGTATCATGATTCAACAGACCCTGACCCACTGTTTGCGGTTGAACTCGAATTGCCCAACTGATCAGGATTGAGCAAACATTTCGAGGATGTCTGCAAACAATGCTTTTGCGTGACCCTCGCTCTTTTCCACCAGTCGCTTGACAATCAATTCTGGTGTTGAACGGGCGAGATGATTGCGCTTTGGAGTTCGGTCAACCATCAATTCAAGGTCGGCTCCCAGACCACTGGCCTCAATTCCATCGACACGTAAATCATCACGTTGGGTTGCTTCCAAGATAGCGGGGGCGAGGTGCGTCACGAGCATCATGGTCGTATCCCGTTGTGCTTCTGCGGCGAGCAGCATTCCAGCAATGATTCGGGCTCCGGCACCTGGTTCAGTGATGGCTTCCAATTCGTCTGCCAAAATCAACTTCGGTGTTGGGTCACTGACCACAGTCGCAAGTTCGACCAGGGTTTGTTCCAATGCTCCCGCACTTTGTGTACCACCAGCTTTTGCGAGGATGTGAAGCGCATCAACTCGGCCCACCCGTGCAGACAAGGCTGGCACGGGCAACCCCATGTGTGCGAGGATGGCCGCATAAGCCAAGCACTCCAAGAGGGTCGTTTTTCCTCCCGAATTGGCCCCTGTAAGCAAAGCGAGGGATTGCTGGTCCACGGGTGGTGCAGCCTGTCCCAATCCGTATGTCACCGGATCGGGCTTCACACCCAGTAGGATATGACGGCCTTCTTCTAACCATATGCCGTGGTCGACCAGTTCGGGCATGACGCACGAATCATGGATGGCCCAACGGGCAATCGCCAACCACTGGTCGGCTTCAATCATGTACTGAATCGCCGTTTCACAGCGTTGCTTCATTGGCCCAAGCCGTGTTGCAAGAGCAACGAGATGCTCTGTCTTCTCTGCTTTCAACTTCGACTCGAGAGCGGCGTCAATCCCGTCAATCGTTTGACGGTCTATTTTTGCCGGCCAAGCATTGGTGAAGATTTCATACGGGCAACGCAGACTCGCAGGTTCCAAAAAGACTGCGAGTTCGTCCCGAGCCTTTTGCATGGCCTCTTGGATGACATGCCCGGTTGCTTCCTTCAATTTCCTCTGAAAACCTGCCCCGTCCGAAAGAGCCTCGAGCAGTTCAGCGCCCGACAGCGCCATTTTGGCATCGTTCATGGCCTGCTCTACTTCGTCATTGACGCCCGATTCGAGGTCTTTTGCCACCGTCCACAATTCGTCCTTGATGCGAGTGACTTCTTCAACCTGCGACGCGTCTCCGAGCATTCCCATCATTTCGGGTAGTTCGCCCAATTCCTTCAGTGAGGCAATGAGCTTAGCCAATACTGCATTCTCAGGAACTTCACCCCTGCCATAAGCCTCGACGAGAGAACATAGGATGTTCAGGGATTTTCGGTTGTGGCTGAACCAGTCAATGGTCCGCTCTGGAAGAATCAATGCCTCTTCGGGAGAACTTCCAAGAACCAACCAACCATCAGGAGCCTGCATCGGCGCACCACTTCCAATCCATGTAACCGTTTTGAATACCGTATAGTCCTTCCATGATTCCTTTTCAGCCGGCTGGAGGACACGGCAAAAGCGCTTGAGATCATCACGCGGTCGGGAGGACACAACCACGCGCTCATAACGTTCCTGTACCTCTTTGGGTCGGCCAAGCCCCTGCCATTCTTGTTGGATACTTGTCAACCAATCCGAAGGAAGAGTGAGTGCTGCAGAGGCGAATTCACGTCGTTCATCTGGATTTTGTACCGGTGTCAATAACGCCATGCGTTGACGGGAAGGGCTGCATGATGCGAAGTTTTGGAGGTGGCTGAGCAAATCTTGATGGAGGCGTCGCGCTTCCTTGGTTGCGAGAAAACCCCCTTCTTCACCTGCGTATTGACGGGCCAAACTCAAGGCACGCTTGACCGACAGGCCATCGACTTCCGCTAAACGGGCTACATCGCCTGAGGCGAGCGTTGACACGACCGCGTCTTCGGACCCAAAGTGTTCAGTCATCTTCGAAGCCATTCGCTCGCTTACGCCTGGAATTGATGTCAGTACCATGAGCAACATCGTTTGTCAAGGGCTTAAGAGGATGACGCTGGGTGATGGGGTCCAAAGGTCAAAATGAAGCAATTTGAATTCGACCAGTGTTCTGGTGAATACATGATTGGTGCGAGGCACCAGTGAAATGGAAAAACTGCGTGCACCACGCATCGTCCAAAGATGAATTCCCAGGCGTTTAGTGGCGATCAGCACAAGCGCTGACCGTCCCCTTCACCGTACACGTGCATGGGTGCTTGGAACAGAGCGTCGCACGGACGGTCAAGGAGGGGGAGCGTGAGGGTGGCCTGGGACCAATCGATGGAATACGAACCCATGCTTGCAGGAGATGGTACGTAGTCATAGCCCGTTTGTGTCATAGTAATCTCAAGTGTATCTCCGGCTTCAAGATACACGTCCATGGGAAGGAATTCCATTTTCCCCAATACGGTTGAGAATGGCACAAGGACCTCTTGTCCGTCTCGGCCACCTTCATGGAAACGGTAGTCCATCACGGCGTGGCCGAGGTGCATCCCGTTGCCGTCGTTCATGGTCAAGAAGCCATGTGCGCCGTTGGTTGTATGCGGGGTAATTGGTATGTGGAAACTCGGCATCCCTACGATGTGAGTACCGTTTTCAAACGGTCCATAGGTCATGGTGATCGACCCTGTTGAACCTCCGATTGAAGCCCCTGTAGGGTTGAGGTCGGCTCCGTTAATTTCCAAGTAATTCGTATCCGCAGGAGGATAGGTCGCTTCGAATCGCCATCCGCCACGGTTGTCCTGCATCTCAACGCCAAGGATCGGTGCTTCACCTTCCCCTTTGAGGTACCAGTCAAACCAGTACAGCATCTCGTCGGCCCAATCCCAACGGAGGGTGTAAGGGTACGCTTCTGCGCCTTCACCTGATGGCAAAGCACTGTGACCGGATTTACGGTCCGGATAATCATGCGCCCATTGACCAGCGAGAGTTTTGATTTCGATACCAGCTTCCTCAACGAGTTGATGAGCGGGGAATGCCATGTGCGGGTCAACGTTCCAGTCTTGCATACCTTGGATAATGTACACTGAGCCGTTGTAATTGGCCAGAGCCCGGTCGAGGAAGGAGCGTGAGGTCCAGTAATCGTTACCTGCGTATGTCACCATGCCGCCACTGAGGTAAGCGGCTGGGCCGTTAGCATAACCCTGAAGGTAGCCTTCACAGAGATTTTCAGTGTCTTCAACATCGCCGTCAACACCGAAAGAGCCGTACACGCCGTTGTGCATGATCATGCCACGTGCTTCCATGCTGCCGTTGCGCCACATCAAATCGTGAACACCGATCAGTCCGGACATCGGCACGATGGTAGCGAGATGCGGATTTCCAAAGGTAGCGGCTTGCCAAGGTGTTGAACCGTCGTAGGATTTGCCGATGATACCGACCTTTCCGTTTGACCATGATTGCGTTCCCAACCAAGTGACTGCTGCGTCGATACCCCGTTGTTCATCGGTCCCCATCAAGTCCATGCAATGGTTGGATTCTCCCGTTCCAAAGACTGACACTTGCGCAACACCAAAGCCGTGGGGCACATAATTTTCAATCAGCATTTTTCCGAGTCGGTCAGCAGGCGTGAGGGCGTCAACGTCACCGTCGTTGTAGTACGGGCCTATTTCTGCAATAACGGGAACTTGACACTCTTCTCCATTGGATTCGCTTTCCCAGTCGCATCCTTCGATAACGGGCAACCATAGTCCGAGGTGAACCACAGCACCACCTGTCAAACCTGCGCCCCCGTCCGCAGCCGTGATGCTGGGTACGGGAACATAGACCGAACGAACGGTGTCGATAGCGTGGGAACCGTTGACGGTCACCCGCGCATAGATGTCTTGGTCATCGTAGGAAAGTTGACTGCGCTCCCAAGGTTGTGGATACGCTCCTTGTTGACCATCGGATTGGTCAACGGCATCATCTTCGCCAAAACAGCCCGCCAACATGCTCGTTGCAAAGAGAGCAACGATGAGCATGGGTTTGAGGTTCATGCCTCTCGGTGCAAGGGGTATTTCTTGAATCAATCGGCCGGGCGTGTGACTCACTCGTCGCCGCCTTCTTTCGCTTCCATCTCTGCACGAACTTCGTCCATGTTGAGTTCTTTGAGTTTCTCTACAAGGTCTCTGAGGGCGTCTTCAGGAAGTGCACCGGGTTGCATGAACACACCAATTCCTTCCTTGAAAGCGATGGTTGTTGGGATAGAGCGAATACCGAACATACCGGCCAAACCTTGCTGGTCTTCGGTGTCGATTTTGCCAAAGACCACGTCTGGGAATTCTTCCGAGACTCGTTCGTAAACTGGTCCGTAGGCCTTGCAGGGACCGCACCATTCAGCCCAGAAATCAAGGATTACAAGGTCGTTGCCTTCGATTGTTTCCGCAAATGTGGGTTCGGTCAAATTGAGTGTGGCCATATACGAACCTGCAACTCAGCCTTTTTGAAGTCATGTGAATCTCCCAATTCTAACAAGGGTTTGATTCATGAAGCGTCAAGCGGTGCGCGGATACAATGAGAAGCGTATTCCTTGTATTTTTGCTCACAACTCTGTTGACGTGTTCAACAACCGTAACCCCGTATGCGCTCCAAGCAGACCAAGAAATCATGGAAGTTCAGGGTCGCAGCACGGACGTTCGAATCAGCGAAATTCTCGTCTCGGCTTCCTCCGAAGACTACAATGGAACCGACTGGAATAACGATGGCTACATCGGTTCAACCTCCGACCAATTTATCGAACTTTGGAACGCAGGTACTTCTCCAGTTGATGTCTCTGATTGGCTGCTCGATGATGCCATAGGAGCGGGGTCTGCCCCATGCCGGTTGGCTTGGAACACGACGATTGAAGCGGGAGAATACATCGTTATTTTCAGAGACAGTTCCCGCATTGAACTCGATTATTGGGACGGTGACACCGCCACCATATCGGACGCTTCTGGTCAATTGATTGACAGCCTCACCTTCCCCGGAGAAGATTCTTGGTGGGACACTTCCTACGTGAAGGCCAATGACGGAACCATCACCAAGGTGGAACCGCCCACGCCAGGTTGGGATGGAAGCGGTACCTACGCCATCGCTCAAAACATGGTACGCTGTTACGGTCTTAGCGACAACGTCCACGAAGGAGCATACGTCCTGAAAGGACGCGTGGTCCCGATGACGGGGGAAGCATCGGTCATCAACGAAGGGCATGTTCTGGTTCAAGACGGCTTGATTGAAGCCGTTTGGGGCGACCAAATTCCAGGCGACGTGCAATTGACCAACGTCCCAGTGATCGAAACCAACGGAACCATTTACCCCGGCTTGATTGACTTGCACAACCATTTGCACTACAACCAAGCCCCTCTTTGGGACATGGAACCCCACCTCTCGACTCAGAATCGAAATGAATGGGGCGGCTACAACAATCGCTACGAATGGAAGAACCATCCTGATTACAGTGAACATGTGACGAAGCCGAAGATGTTGGTTCACTCGGGTCCCTATTGGAACATGGAATCTCAAGCCATGAAATACATCGAGATGAAATCCGTCGTTGGAGGCACAACCGCAGCACAAGGCGGTCCAAGCAACCCTGACGACAGTTATGCAACCATTCTTTCCCGCAACATCGAGGATTACAATTTCGGCAGGGATGAAATTCACACGAAGGTGACGGAACTTACCTCGGATTACGTCGGCAACCACATCAAAAATGGGAATGCGAGCGGAGAACTCGATGCGTGGTTCGTTCACATCGCTGAAGGTGTCGACGAACGCAGCAGAGGTGAATTCGACATTCTTGTTCAAAATAACCTCCTCGTCGGAGAACTTGTCTTGATCCATGGTGTAGCCTTGACCGCCAATGAATTCACACAAATGGCCAATGCAGGCTCAACCTTGGTCTGGTCACCCCTTTCCAATCTCCTTCTTTACGGCCAAACCGCCGATGTCGCAGCGGCAAAGGCAGCTGGCGTGCACATCACGCTGGCACCAGATTGGGCACCATCTGGGTCAAAATCGCCTCTCCACGAACTCAAAGTTGCTGATATGTGGGATGATGAAAAACTTGGAGACATCTTCACGGATTACGAAATGGTCGAAATGGTGACCTCAGGTGCCGCATTGGCCACCAATTGGCAGAACGAAGTAGGCACACTTGCTCCGGGAACGGCTGCAGACATCGTCGTGATTGACAACATTCACGCTGACCCCTATCGTAACCTCATCAATGCCGTTGACCCTGATGTCCGCCTGTCGGTTGTCGGTGGGCTACCACTGTACGGTGACGCCGACATCATGACTGCTCTCAAGGGCAGCGACCACGAACCAGCAGGTAATTTTGACAAGATGCTTGATGTCACCTTCCTATCGGCTCCTGAAGGTGCTCAAACATGGGCCTCAATAACTGAGAACCTCACCATGGCCATGCGCTTTGACACGGATGAAATGTCGGCTGCATTCGGTGATGCAAGCGACTTCAGCAGCGTCACATCCGGAATGACCGAAGTGGGACTTGACCCTTGGTATACCTACGGTGATGAACGTTACTTCAACGTCCTCAACACCTCTACCACTGCGAATTCGCAGTGGGACATGTCGATGCTTTACGACCGGTATTACGACCGAGATGAAAACCTCCCGCCAGTCACTGACTTTGCGGTCATCGAAGCCCATGATGAAACGTGTGCGGACGGAACGGCCCCCCCGTGTGATACGACCGGAAATACAGGCGGTACCGCGGATAATACGGATAACACGGACAATACCGACACCACCAACGACGGGACGACCAATACCAACGATGATACAACCGACGATGATAACAGCGCTGCCATCAACAATCCACTTGACGATGCTCAATCTGAGGAGGAAATAACGAGGCAAAATGCCCTCTTCCTCTTCTTTGGAATTGTCGTCGTCCTCCTTGTCGCCCTCTACTTTGTTTCAAGGGGTGGAGAAGACGCCCTCGCTGCTGAGGTCCGCATCGAGAAAATGTGGGATGAACAAAGCGAAGCAGAAACTGAATCCTTCGTGCCAGAACTACCACCATTGGTGCCGCCAGCAGGCAAGGTCAGCGAAGAAGAGTGATCAGACCAAGTCCCACTCTGGACCGCTTGCTGTATCGGTAACGACGACGCCCAGAGCGACAAGTTCGTCACGAATCGCATCGGCTTGTGGCCAATCTTTTGCGGCTCTTGCTTCACCACGACGAAGCAGGAGTGCCTCAACTTGGTCGGCAATTTCTGTACGGCGAGGGTCTTCTTCTGGCTCGGCCAAAGCGATTTCACGTGTAGGAAGAACACCCAAGACTCGTCCTGCTGTTTCTTCAAGAAGGTCAACGCCGTAGTGTGCAAATGCATTCATGTCAGCCTCATCAAGACCGCTTTGTAGCCCACGGCTGATTTCTCGAACCATGCCCAACACCTTGGCGACGCCTTCTCTTGAGTTGAAATCGTCATCCAGCGCTTTAGCAAAGCCTTCAGCCATTTTTTCGAGCAGTCCAAGAGATTTCACAAGGGGTTGATTGGATGTGATATCTGCGGGTGGGAGAGGTACTGGGTCAGGGCTACTGCAGGCTTTGAGAGCAGCGACATAGCAGCTGAGAAGTCGGTTGTAATTTCGTTCTGCATCGTTGAGGAGACTTTCATTCATGTCAATAGGTGAGCGATAATGTGCATTGACGAGGGCAAAGCGCAGAACCATGGCATCGACCTTTTCCAAAATCTCTTGGATGGTCCAGAAATTGCCCAGTGACTTGCTCATTTTTTCCCCATCGATGTTCACAAAGCCGTTGTGCAACCAATGATGGACAACGGGTGAATGGCCAGTATGGCATTCACCTTGGAAGATCTCAGCCTCGTGGTGAGGGAAGCGGAGATCGTGCCCTCCTCCATGGATGTCAAATTCACGCTCAAAATAATCCAGCGACATTGCGGTACATTCAATGTGCCATCCCGGACGCCCCGGGCCCCAAGGTGAGTCCCAGGTCGGCTCGCCGGGTTTGGCCGCTTTCCACAAGGCGAAATCCTTGTGGTCACGTTTGCTCGAGCCAGTACCATCAACGCGCCCTCCTGCTCCAGAGCGTACTGCTTCAATGGATTGGCCCGTGAGTTGACCAAATTTCTCAGGTGCTGAATCAACATGGAAATAAACTCCATCGTCGGCAACATATGCGTTCTCTTTCTCGATCAAGTCCTCAGTGATCCGAATCATATCGTCAACATATTCTGTACAACGCGGATAATGGTCTGCTCGAAGGATGTTCAGTGCGTCCATATCTTCGTAATAACCTTCGATGTTTTGGTCAACCAAGGCCGTCCAATCACCATTGATTTCATTTGCACGTTGAATGATTTTATCGTCGATATCGGTGAAATTTTGAACGTAATTTACGTCATAGCCACTGACTTCAAGCCATCGATGAATCAAGTCGAAAGCCAAATAGCAACGTGCATGTCCCAAATGGCACCGGTCGTAAACGGTAACACCGCAGACATACATCGACACCTTACCGGGCTCAAGGGTGGTGAAGTCCACCTTTATTCGCCGACGGGTATCATGGACGCGAATTGGCATGGGGTACAGTACATCGGTGGAGGTTTCCCACTTCAAGGTTCATACGGGACCCGCTATTGGAATGACCATATGGCGGCTCCTGTGGCACAACGAATTTTTGTTACGGGTGTCAACGGACACATCGGCAACCACATTGTACGAGATTTACTCGAACACGGTTATGCAGTTCGAGGCTCGGTTCGCGACCTCAATGACCCGGAAAAGACCGACCATGTACGCCAACAT
>Ga0222716_10001095_pt1 | contig 22839 bp, 31 predicted proteins | sample C33_13DmetaG_FD_165044 | JGI IMG/M metagenome (GOLD analysis project Ga0222716, IMG submission 165044) | Estuarine water microbial communities from San Francisco Bay, California, United States - C33_13D | ecosystem: Environmental > Aquatic > Marine > Unclassified | place: USA: California... | reverse complement strand
CGGTGGTCAGGTTGTTTTCATCTCCAACACTGGCGACGACAATCTCTATCTCCACATGGCGATTGCATTCGCAAGCCACGAGATACAAGCTTACGATGAGATATGGTTTAACGATAACAAGGTATGGACTGCTAGCGGTGGCTTTGAAGGTGATTGGGGTACGTATGTCACTATCGACCGCAAGTTTGGTACAGCAGGGCAAGCAGCCTCAACACAGCTAAAAAACGCTAATGTCTTATGGACTTCTGACCACAAGCTATCGGGCATTGCCTACATAGCCTTTAGCCTTAAGTGGGACGCAGACAAGTTCCCGCAGGGCGTGCCAAACATCACCGCAGTGATACGCGGCAAAAAGGTATATGACCCTCGTGACCAGTCTATTGGCTATAGCCAAAACCCTGCACTGTGCTTACGTGACTACATGCTCGACCAAAGCTATGGCCTTGGCGAAGTGGCGGCAAACATAAACGACACGTCAATTAGTGACGCTGCTGACCTATGCGATGAGCAAGTCACCCTAGACGCTGGCGGCGCACAAGACCGATATCAGTGTAACGGCGTGATTGATACCGCTAACCAAATTAAGGCCAATATTGAGCAACTGCTGGCGTCTATGGGCGGTCGACTAACCTACTCAGGTGGTGAGTATTTTGTCGATGGCGCAGAGTACAAGGCGCCAACGCTCACGTTTAGCGAAAGCGATATTGTCAGTGACATACAAACACAGACTAAGCAGTCGCGCCGAGGCATTTACAACGGTGTTAAGGGCATCTTCGTATCAGAGGAAAAGAACTTCAAGGTTCTGGATTACCCTGCACAAATCAGCTCTACGTATGAGACCGAAGACGGCGACCCCATCTACTTAGACATGCCGTTGCCTTGTGTGACCAACAACACACAGGCACAGCGACTCGCGAAAATTGCATTGCTCAAGTCACGCCAGCAAGTCGTGATGACAATGACGACAAATCTGAAAGGCTTGCGCGTCAAAGTAGGCGACACCATACAGGTCACGAACGACCGCCTTAGCTACAGCTCTAAAGTGTTCGAGGTTATCGACTACTCGCTTGCCATCACTGACGGCGCGTTAGGTGTAAACCTAAGCTGTATCGAGACGGCATCGGCTATCTACGACTGGACCACTAGCGACGAAGAGGACTTTTTAAGCGGTGGAGAGCTAGACCTTTACGATGGCCGCACAGTCGCTAACGTAACAAACCTAGCTTTCACAGAGACAGGCTTCAGAGGGCCAGATGGCGGCGTTATTAGTGCGGTAGAGCTGACATGGGATGAAAACCCAAACGCCTTCGTAGAGCTTTACAAAATACGCTACAACAAGACTGGCACCACTGATTATTTCTATGCGTCATCGCGTGAGCCGCGTGTCTACATTTCTGGGCTAGACATCACCTCTAACTATGATTTCCGCGTCAAAGCCGAGAACCTCATTGGCGTCAGTAGCTCAGGCACAACCCTTAGCGACCAAGCACTAAATGGTGACACCACTGCGCCAGCCGTACCCACTAGCGCAAGCGCAACAGGCGGCATTCAGACCATAACCGCAGAGTGGTCGAACCCTAACGACTTGGACTTTAAGCACGTCGAGGTATACGTCGCATCGACTGACTCGATACCTGCAACGCCTACTTCTTTAGTAGATGGAGAAGAGTACGTTGTCACGGGCTTGTCAGGTGTTGAGACGCGCTACTTCTGGCTCAAGGCTGTAGACTTCTCGGGCAACAAGTCAGCCGCAACTGCAAGCTTTAACGCTAGCTCACTGACGGCTAGCTCAAGCGACATCGGCACGGGCGCAGTAGGCTCAAGCAATATCGCTGACAACGCTGTAGGCTCAGACCAGCTAACCGACACAATCTCAGACATCATTGATGATGCCGCTTCGCGCACTGAAATACTCAACGTGCAGGTTGAGAGCGGCGACGTTTTAGACTTAGAGACAGGGCAAGATGTCCTGATTCAAAACCTTGGCGACGTTGCTATCTTTGTTAACGAAAGCAATACCACGCTAAACAGTAGCATCTCGACTGTACAGACTAGCCTGTCAAACCTTGAAAGCACTATCGTTGATTTGACTAGTGGCACGAGTGATATCTTTGTACAGGCATCAGCACCTGTCGCGGGTGTCGGCGGCATCCCCGACCCTATCCCTGACTTCTCACGCTGGTATGACTCAGACGACAATAATGAGCCTTACTACTGGGACGGCACGCAATGGGTAGGCTTGGCTGACCCACGGATTGCCAGCAATGCCGCGTCCATTGTGACCCTGCAATCAGGTCTAAATACGGCAAACTCAAATATCAGCGCCAACTCGACAGCCATCACCGCGCTCGATACAACCACCGTTAGCCAGGGTAACTCAATTACCTCGCTGACCAGCGACGTTACGACGCTACAAACAGACGTGACAAACGCTGAATCAGATATCACAACAAACGCTACAGCCATCACGAATCTGACGACACGAGTTACGGATAACGAAGGCGATATCACCTCGATTAGCAGTGACGTGACAACGCTACAGACTGACGTAACAGCGGCAGAGGGCAATATAACGACCAACGCCACGGCGATAAGTGGACTCACTACACGCGTGACCACAGCCGAAGGCAATATCACTACGAACTCAACCGACATCACTGCACTAGAGTCTACTGTCAATGATGCGACTACGGGCGTATCGGCAACGTCAACGGCACTGTCTGCACTAACCACGCGAGTCACTACTGCCGAGGGTAGTATCACAACTAACTCAAGTGATATCACGGCGCTTGAGACCACGGTAAACGATTCAAGCACGGGCGTGGCGGCAAACGCTAATGCGGTTAGCTCATTAGACACTCGGGTCACTAGCGCAGAAGGTTCAATCACTACGCTTTCTAGCGATGTTACTACGCTTCAATCGGACATGACCTCGGCAGAGGGTGACATTACAGCTAATTCGTCAGCTCTTACAGCATTGACCACGAGAGTCACTACTGCTGAAGGTAGCATCACGACTAATAGCTCAGATATCACAACACTAGAGACGACTGTAAATGATGGCACGACAGGCGTGGCCGCAAACGCGACGGCTATATCTGGATTAGACACAAGGGTCACGACGGCAGAGGGAAGCATAACCTCTCAAGCCTCGGACATCACTGCCCTAGAAACTACAGTCAACGATGGCACGACAGGTGTCGCCGCTAATGCGTCAGGCTTGTCTTCTTTAACGACTAGGGTCACGACAGCCGAAGGAAACATCACATCGAGTGCTAGTGACATCACGACGCTAGAAGCATCGCTTGATGACCTGACTACAATTCAAGACGAGTCAGACGATGTTATTCAAACAGAGTCGGGCGACGAGCTTTTGCTTAACTTGCCGACAGACGTAGCCACTGCGACTAGCACAGCAACTAATGCTTTAGATGCTCGCGTAACAAGTGCAGAAGGCACGATAACATCACAGGCGTCAGACATAACAACCTTGCAGTCTGAGCTAACTACGCTCGACGGTGACGTGACCACTAACGCAGGCGCAATCACTAGCTTGACGACTCGGGTGACTACAGCAGAGGGTTCGATAACCTCGCAGGCTCAAGACATCACGACATTACAATCTGAGTTAGATACTGCTGAAGGCGATATCAGCACAAACAGCACTGCCATTAGCGGACTGACAACGCGAGTAACATCAGCAGAAGGCACGATTACAAGTCAGTCGAGCGACATCACTACATTGCAATCTGACCTGACAACGGCAGAAGGTGACATATCAAGTAACGCATCAGCACTTACTGCGCTGACTACACGGGTCACTACTGCTGAAGGGACTATAACTTCGCAGTCGTCAGACATTACGACTCTGCAATCTGATTTAACCAGTGCGGAAGGCGATATTACAACCAACGCCACAGCAATCACTGGACTCGATACAAGGGTCACAACGGCAGAGGGTACGATAACGTCACAGTCGAGTGACATCACTGCACTGCAATCAGATGTCACGACAGCCGAAGGCAACATTAGCACCAATGCCACGGCGATTAGCGGCCTGACCACAAGGGTCACGACAGCCGAGGGCACCATTACATCTATTTCGTCAGATGTCACAACTCTACAGTCTGACCTAACCTCCTCTGAAGGCGACATTAGTACAAACGCGACTGCCATTTCGGGGCTTGATACAAGAGTCACAACTGCCGAAGGCACAATCACAAGTCAGTCGAGTGACATAACAACTTTACAGTCTGACCTAACGACAGCCGAAGGTGACATCTCAACCAATGCCACCGCAGTATCTGGCTTAGATACACGGGTCACTTCGGCAGAGGGCAGCATCACGACCAACGCGTCGAATATCACAACGCTAACATCGACAATCAATGACCCGTCGACTGGCTTAGCGGCAACGGCAACCGTAGCGTCTGGAGCATCGACGACAGCAGCAGCTAATGCAACAGCGATTACTGACCTTGAGGCAGAGGCATTTTTAACCGTAAGTGCTGGCGGCAACATCTCAGGCTTTAAGGCTACAGCAGATGCGAGCGGCTCTACCTTTACAATTCAAGCTGACCAGTTCTCCCTGGTGTCGGATGACGAGACACAAACTAAGACCCCGTTTGCCGTCGATAACACCACTGGCACAGTGACGTTCAACGCGGACGTAGAGATTGACGGCGACCTGATTGCCACGGGTACGATTGTCGGCGGGGCCATTGGCAACGGTCAGATTAGCGATAATCAAGTAGGGTCACTTGATGGCAGTCAGACCAGCATTACAAACCTGCAAGTATCTAACTTGTCGGGCGATGTCTCTGAAGTGTTTAACCTTTCTGTATTTAAGTATCCGACGCATACAGTGCCTACTATCGCAGACACGTTTACGGAATTTAATATCCCAGCCCCTGACAGTTCGATTTACAAATATGCGAGCCTGATTGGGAAAGTAAAATATATACCGTCCACCTCACTAGATGACTGCCTTCTGGTGATGCAATTTGATAGGAAAAGCAAAGGAACAACAACAGGTACGAGCATCGGCACTGTCGTCGGGTCAGGCAACATCTTACCGTTTACTCATTACGTCGAAGTGAGCGGCAACCATACGAAAGAGATAGATGTTTATGGCGGTATCGGTCCGAATCAAAGTTCTGGTGCTGGTCAGGTTACGCCGAAGGCTGTTGAGTATATTGGCTCAACAAATCGAACCCGAATTGTTTACTCGTCGTCAAGTTCTTCTACGCCACAATTTACATCAGGCACTTTGTACTACAACCCTGATAGGTGGACTTCTGCTAGCCTATGGTTAAGCGATGCAGGTGGCGCACAACGCTTCCCGATACCAGATTTAGGTGCTTTCTCGGCAACGATAACACTGCCTTTGGCTCAACCGTTGGCAAAAAGTAACGCGGCAGAAGATTACAGAATCCGAGTCAAGACACTAAATAAAAGCTCTGGCAGTTTGAGTCTTTCAAGTATTGAAACTCAAGTGTTTTTGATGACGTGAGGAAAGTATGTCTATCGTAGCAGGCTACACAAACAGCGAAGGAGTCGATGTTGTCATCGGAACTTATGACGACCCGTTATCAGCAGAGACGGGTATTAGTGAAGATGAGGCAAGTGACGTGTCGCAGTATTGGCTGGCGACCTTTGTAAATCCAGACACGGGTGAGCCTGAGATTCTGGCTTACGTAGAGCCATAGCGTTGAACGAACACAACAGCACTCATTCGGTGTAAAATTAACCCATCATTTAAAAGGTTACGAAGATGTCAAAAATCAGCGAATTATCAGACGGCGGTGTGATTCAAGGGGGCGACACGCTTATCGCTGTACGCTCTGGGGGCAACGTCAAAGTAACATACGGCGGCAGTACAACAGCCAACATTGACGGCGGAACTATCGACGGGACGACTATCGGTGGCACTACGCCTGCGGCAGGTAACTTCACCACAGGCTCGTTTACTGGCGACGTGACCTTTGCTGATAATATTGCTCTTCGATTTGGTAGTGCTACGAACGGCGACCTAGTAATTAAGCATGACGGCAGTGATTCTTCTATTGTAGACAGAGGTGATGGCGACTTATTAATTCAAGGCTCTACCAATGTAAAACTGCAAAACTTTACTGGGTCAAAAGATTACTTTGTAGGAAGTAATGGTGGTGCATCTACTGTCTACTATGATGGGTCAGCCAAACTAGCCACAACCTCCACAGGCGTCGACGTTACTGGCACAGTTGTAGCCGATGGGCTTACTGTAGATGCGGCACAAAGTAACTTTAATGACAGTGCAGGGTCGGTTATAGCTTTCCAAAAATCTGCAAGCGCAAAAGCGTGGATATCTAATAGGTCTTATAGTTTTCACAATGGCAACGGTCTTGCTATTAACACTACAGACGCTAACCCCATAATATTCGGCACAAACAATGCAGAACGCCTACGCATAGACTCATCAGGCAATGTCGGTATTGGTACTACGAATCCTGACCGTGCTATTAAAATTGAAAAAGACAATGCGTACGTCTGGATCGCTGACGCTGAGGGAGGAAACGTAGGCTTTATTGGGGGCAGTGGATCAAACGATGGACTCCTTCGTCTTTATGAAGGCGCGGGGCATACCGCAAAAGTAGAAATACATAGTGACGCTGACAGTTATTTCAATGGCGGCAATGTTGGTATCGGCACGGACAGTCCGTCTACCATCTTACACGCCAAAAGTGCTTCGCCAAAGTTATTGCTTCAAGATAGCAGTCAAACAGGCCGCCAAACTCAGCTTACACAAGCCGCTGGTATTGCCAAGATTCGCTCAAGAAACAACGCAAGCAACGGGCAAATTGTATTTGAAGGATATACCGCAAGCACTACTTCAGAGTACATGCGCATCGACTCCAGCGGCAACGTAGGTATCGGTACGAGTTCGCCTAGCGCAGATTTGCATATTGAAGGTTCGGCACCATACCTAAGAACTAAGAACACATCTGCACCAACGGATGAAAAGACTTGGGACTACAACGCTGGCACTGACGGAACTTTCCGCTTCAGAGCGACTAATGACGCAGGAAATGACTCTAACAACTGGATGGTAGTAGACCGAAGTGGTGTAGATATTAACTACATTGCTATGTCTACAGGCAACCAAGATGAAGCCATGCGCATCACAAACGCTGGTGATGTAGAAGTAAAATCAGGTGGTAAGTTACAAGCAAACAGAGCTGACAACGCCAGAAACATTCAGCTGTTCAATGACAGTGATTTTGGGACAATACAAACCTCAAATGACCCAATAAAAATTGCCTCTCAAGCGTACACGCGCTTTGACGTAGGCGGCACCGAACGACTCCGCATAGATGCTAGCGGTAACTTGCTGGTTGGTACTACTTCTACCACTCCTACTGGAGGGGGCATTCTGTTATTTAGGGATGCGACAAGAGGGATATTAAGAGCAGGAAGTAGCTTAACGTCAGCAGATGCCGTAGCAGATTTTCACAATCCAAATGGAAAGGTTGGACAAATAGTTATAAGTGGATCCTCAACTGCTTATCAAACATCTAGTGATCACCGCTTGAAAGAGAATGTAGTAGCCATGACAGGCGCTACGGAAAGGCTAAAGCAGTTAGCACCTAAGCGATTTAACTTCATCGCTGACAGTGACACGACGGTTGATGGCTTCCTAGCACACGAAGTTGCAGATGTTGTACCTGAAGCAATTACAGGCGCTAAGGATGCTGTAGATGATGACGGCAATGCAGTGTACCAAGGCATTGACCAAAGCAAACTTGTGCCGCTACTTGTGGCAACAATCCAAGAACTTGAGGCACGTATTGCCGCACTTGAATCTAACTAAGGAGTTAAACAATGGCTACATGGACTATCGCAAACCTTGAGCGTAACGTGGCAGACGGCGGTGTAACCGTTGCACACTGGCGTGTTACTGAATCTGAAACCGTAGGTACTGGCGACGACGCTGTTACTTACTCTGCATCTTCATACGGCACTGTAGGCTTTACACCTGACGCTGACGCTGACGGCTTTGTAGCTTACGATGACCTTACTGAGTCTGCTGTACTGGCATGGGTACACGAGTCAGTAGACCAAGACGAGACTGAGGCGGCACTGACAGCCAACATCGAAGCACAGAAGAACCCTGTGTCTGCTGATGGGATGCCATGGTAATGGACTTGTCTATCATCACAGATATTGCGAACATAGCCACGGCAGTCATTGCGACTGCTTCAATAATCGCGGCCCTCACCCCAACGCCGAAAGACGACGTTTGGATTGCTAAGTTGTACAAAGTGCTGGAGGTGTTAGCCGTAAACATCGGCAAAGCAAAACAGTAAGGAGTGACTGACATGGGTAAAGACGAAAAAACCCCCATCACAGTGAACGACAAAGAATACTTCATCGAAGACATGACCGACGAACAGGTCACTTGCATCAACCACATCAAAGACCTAGACCGAAAGCTATCTAGCGCACGGTTTAATGTGGACCAGTTATCAGTAGGCCGTGACGCATTCGTAAATATGCTAGCGGCATCACTTGAGCAAGTGGAGCAAGTTACCGATGAAGATTACCAAGAGCCTGCTAACCCTTCTGATTAGTGTCTCGATTCCTGCCTTCGGGCAGGATATCACCCCACAGCCTGAACTCGACCCAATACCTACTCGTGACGAACCCGACAACATTCGTAACGAGGGCGACTTGAACACCAATCAGATAGGGTCGAACAACAACAACCGCACGACAAACAACACAGGGCCGAATGCTGGTTCACGCCTTCCAGCTAATACAGCGGTCAGCCCGTCGCTTATGTCCAGCGGTACAGAGTCGTGTCTGCAATCTATATCGGGCGGCTTACAGCTTGTTGGCATCGGCGTGTCATCAGGTAAGTACATCCAGGATGAGGAATGCAATCGCAGGCGCAATGCTATTACCTTGTCAAATATGGGCATGAAAATTGCAGCGGTCTCCCTAATGTGTCAAAACGCCGACGTATGGCGTGCCATGCTTCTCGCGGCGACACCCTGTCCAGTGGTAAAATACGGAAAGATAATTGTTGGCAAGCGGGCAATGCTAGAAATCAAGCAGCGCCCCAAGTTGTTGATTCCTGACTACGAAGACAGCAAAGACTTTTACGACGCAATTTTGGGCATGGGGGTGGAGATAGATGAGGCAGATGTACCTAGTGCTAGCTTGTCTAAGCGTTACCGCACAAGCGAGCGAGATTGATAACCTTATCAACGCCTCACAGAATATCCGCGACGTATTCAAATACGGCATTCAAACCATAGCAGGGGCGGAGTCTTACGCTACTCAGGGGCAAATAGCGCCTTCAGGCATAATAGACCAAGGCTTACTCGACAAAGCCAAGCAAGACGCCTACAACGCCGCAGTCTTAGCCGTTGAACAACAGACCTATACATACGACCCAAACGCCTCACAGTATTTTGCTGACGAGGCTAGCAGTGCTATGGACGTTGTTAGCGAGGCAATTGACACCTACGTCGATGCCGCACAGGTTTTGATTGAGGTTGCAACTGTTAATGAGATGGCGCAGGACGCAGCCAACGCAAACGACGAACGGCAGGCAATGGCCTTGCAAGAGTATATCGGCGCTAATGACGTGACCCTTGAGGATGCTGAGGTTGATGCTTACAACGATGCCTACACAGCCGTACACGAGGCCACAGCGGTAGCGGCGGCATACATGGCGGTTGCCAATGATGAGACGCTGCTAGAACAGGCTGACGAGATGGCCTATGACCTGCGCGTTACCTATCAAGAAGCGGCGAGCGTCTTCTTTGACCAAGCAACTCAGTCGGTATGGATATCGTTTGATGGTGGGCAAACTATCCAGGGACTTAACCTCGGCAACTACTATGTCAGTGTTGAGGACGTTCTTATTGAGTCGGCTGAACAACCATTTTTCTACACTTCACCCGAAGGCGGATGCTGGTTCGCCGCAGACCCCGAGGCTTGTTACGCTGATGGCGATTGAAGACTTAGAGTTAAATGTCGGCGGGACGCAGATTAAAGGCGTTTGGATTGCTATTGTCTTGTCATTTGCGTCAACGATTGGCGGCGGTATATGGACAGCTTCGGAATTCTTTAGTCGCCTAGAAGCCTTAGAAGGCGCTGTGAGCGATGCTACAGCAGAGACTGCCGTTGTGCAGGGTAGGTTCGACGACTTGCGTGCAGGGCAATCTGAGACCTTACAGGCGTATCAAGTCACCATCGCCAACATGCAACAGCAACTAGACGACAACAACGTCGGTGAATTGCAGGGCAAGCTAGCAGAGTTATCGACTAACCTGTCTCAAATTATGGAGCTACAGCGCGACCTTTTACCACTACGGGATAGGGTGGCGGCAGTAGAAAAGTCTAATAGCGAGACTGTCATCACAGTCAATGCTAAAATAGAGGCATTGGGCAACATTGACGACCGCATGACACGTCTGCAACGAGACATTAATGATGCGTGGACGGCAATGGATGAACTAGCTAATCCGCTTGGGCGATGACATGGAAATTAATGAAGCATTAATCAAACTAGAGGCGCACGAAAAAGAGTGTTCAGTCCGCTATCAAAATATACAAGATACGCTGAACAAGCATCACGACCGATTTGATAAGCTAGAAGAAAAAGCACAGCACGGATTCGACAAGATAGAGAGCTACATCATTCGCGGTATTGGCTTCCTGTCATTCCTAATGACCGCCATTCTCGGCCTTGCAGAGTACCTACGCTAATGTATCAATTCCATAACGAGCGCCCGACCTCTAATTTTTTGTTTGACGTTGTACGGGGTGCAATCCCTAACGCGTTCGCTATTCATAAGTTCGGCGCTAACTTTGACATCGACCAAGCAGACGACCCTGAGAGTGTATGGACAGGCGGCGGACTTTATCCCTGGGCGTCACTTTCTAGCGCCCAAACTATCTACTGCCTATCGACCAGCGCAAGCGATACTGCTGTATTAACAGTCGAAGGCTTAGATGCTGACTATAACGAGCAGAGCGAGACGGTCACGCTGACGGGCACGACAGCGGTGGCTACAGCTAACACCTATATCCGCGTTTTCCGCATGACGTATGAAGACGGCGCAAACGTAGGTGACATTACAGCGCGCGTTACAAGCGGCACAGGAGCCGTTGTGGCGCAGATAGACGCAGGTTATTCACAGACACTCATGGCGGTCTACACGGTCCCAGCGGGATACACAGGCTATCTCACAAATATCGACGCCACTATCGACGGCACAAAGACTTGTCAGGTACTTATGTATCACCGATTGACTGGCAAGCCGTTCCGCATTGCTCACGTCGCAGAGTCGGATGGTCATTACCGCTATGACTTCAATGCGCCGCTAAAGTTACCTGAGAAAACAGACGTAGACATTCGCGTTGACCAGGTAAGCGGCAACGACGCACGAGTCACGGCTAACTTCGATATCGTTTTACTTAAGGACTAGTCATGTGGCAGACACTAATCGGCCCGATGACCGAGCTAGTCGGCGGGCACTTCAAACGCAAAGCGGCAGAGAAGCAGGCAACGCATGAGCGCAAGCTGCAAGTTATCCAGAACGACGCGGCTTGGGAAAACAAGATGGCAGACGCCACGTCAAATAGCTGGAAAGACGAATTTTGGACTTTGGTGTTAGCGGCTCCTGTCTTCATGATTGGCTACGCGATAGCAATGGACGACGTTGCTGTCATTGAGCGAGTCGATATGGCGTTTGCCGCACTCGATACCTTGCCCGAGTGGTATCAATACCTTTTATTTTTAGCAGTATCTGCCAGCTTTGGAATACGTGGTGCTGACAAGCTAATGCAGTTGAGGAAAAAATGACCTATCGACACTTTTCTACATCCGAGTTTCGCTGTCGGGAGACTGGCGAGAACGATATGAAGCCTGAGTTTATTCACATGCTCGACGAATTGCGTGAGCGCGTAGGGCATCCCCTAGTAATTACGAGCGGATATAGGTCAGTCAATCACTCAGCAGAGCGTAGCAAGAAAAAAGGCGGCACCCATACGCAGGGAATCGCCGCAGACATCGCAGTGTCTAACGGCGTTGAGCGCATGATGCTCGTAAAGGAAGCACTAGCTATGGGCTTTGGTGGCATTGGGGTGTCGCATAGTGGCGGTTTCGTACACGTCGACATGCGCACCACTACCCCAGTCATGTGGACTTACGGCTAAACCTCTACAGATAAATAAATAACAAAAAAAGCTACACATTTATCCCCAATGGTGTATTCTGACAGTGTTCTATGTAGAACATTGAAGGGAGAAAACCATGCAATTAGACGACCAAATCGCGCAGTACAGCGAGATTCTCGACAAGCTCGACGAGGCTCTAGCAGAGCTAAACCGAGCTGATAGAGACTACGACCTGACCGACATCCAAGGTCAATCTGTTATTCAGCTAAAGCAAATTTACGACGCCATGATTGGCGACGTGCTTAATCTCGAACGCGAGTCATTTTAAGGAGGGTAACCATGACTAAGCAATTCATAGAGCCACAGCTTATCAAGGGCGAGCTAATAGAGGAGCTTGATTCGCTGGTAGGCCAGCTAAAAAACTTGTCTGTCTACAAGCCTAAGCCGTTTCAGATTATCGAAGCGGCAATGGATGCCCGCCTAGCGGATTTCCTAGAGCTTGCAGAGCAAGACTACATAAAGGGGTGGACTGACCAAGAGGAAGGCATCAGACACCGCGACGGTATGCCAGAAGCGTACAACGCTGGCTACGCCGATTCTTACGACTACGAAAACCAAGGAGGCATCTGATGACTGATGGCGTAGTTAAAATCCACGGCAAGGAATACAAGACGGTTGCATTACGTGTAGCCGAGTTTAGGGCGAAGCATCCAGACTTCACCATCTTGACTGAGCTGGTAGAGGCAAACGATGTCTTGGTAATTATGAAAGCCACGATATCCGCGGCGGGTCAGGTCATTGCCACAGGTCACGCTGAAGAAGTCAGGGCCGCTAGCAAGATAAACGCACAGGCCGCGATGGAGGTGGCGGAGAGTTCAGCGGTGGGCAGAGCCTTGGCTTTCTTCGGTTTAGGTGGCACAGAGATAGCCAGTGCTGACGAGGTGGCTAACGCTATTAGCCAGCAGAACGACGGCGAGTTTCTCGAGTTCATGGCAACAGTACGCGACAACTTTGATTGGGTCATGTATGCCAAGGAAGCAATCGCCAACGAGGATTGGCAATCACTGGCCGCTATCTGGGGTGACATCGACCACGAGACTATGGCGACTCTGTTTAGAGCGCCGACAAAGGGTGGCATTTTTACCACCGAAGAACGTGCGGCGTGCAAAGGCAATGACGCATTTAACCAAGCAAGGAAGGAGTTAGCTAATGGAGTATGACAACAGCAATCGAGGCGTCCTGTTTAAGAACGACCGCAAGGAAAAGGACACGCATCCTGACTACAAGGGTAGCTATACCGATGGCAATGGCACTGAGTTTTGGCTGTCAGCGTGGCTTAAGAAAGACAAGAACGGTAATACCTTTATGTCCCTCAGCACCACGGCTAAGGAGCAAGTTCATAGTCAGGGTATGCAACAGGCGCGTCAATCACTACAGACTAAGGAGCTAGATGATGACCTGCCTTTCTAGTACAGGTCGCGCACTCAAGAAGGCGCAAGCACTGGCAGGTGTCAGTAATGAGGAGCTGGCAAAGGAGTTCGGTGTCGGGAATGTCGCTGTCTGTAGATGGCGGCATAAAGACGACATGAAATTCTCGCTCGTCGTTCAGTTAGCCAACAGACTCAACTTGTCCTTGGATGAGTTTGAGCAATTAGGGAGGTAGCTATGCAGTGTTCTTGTGGTGGTTCAACCACAACATCGGGCAACATCCGTAAGTGCGAAGCGTGTGGTCGTGTTTACAAGCCCAAGTCATAGGCAAAAAAAAGCCCCGTCGAGGAAACGGGGCCAACCACTTGCGGAAGGGTTTACGCTTGTGGCATCCTTGGTTTGCGTGCAAAGGATAGGGAAAATTATACAGCAATCTAGCTGTCTGTATACTCATAACTCCCCATCCCACCTCAGTACGCCTAGTCGAGCCTAGTCAAATAGTGCTGTCTCAGGTGCAGCCGCTCAAGAAAGCCGATTCATTCCTACGACCTTTAGAGGCGGGGACGAACAGTGGTTATGTTGCCAAGTAGTAAGGGCGCGGTCTGGCAGAGCCGTTAATTTTCTGCACTGATACTGTATGGATGATGGACTAGCTAGATACTTGTATAGGGCAACAACCGCCTCTAATGACCCCTATTGTCTAAAAAAAGGAGAAGGGTATGAAAGACTTTTATGGCGAGGATTGGTTTCCAGAAGACGAGGATTTCATTAAGTGGCAACACGCATATCCGAACGTCGATGTTTATGCTGAGTATGACGCCGCTGAGTGTTGGGTAGATGCCAACCCTGCGAGACGTAAGAAAAACTGCAAGTCATTTGTAAACAACTGGCTAAAAAAAGCCGCTCAAATGGAAAAAGGTATTTCGCCGTTTGCTCAAAAAGCACAAGAGGAAAGCGGGCAGTTGCCTTATAAACGATGGACCAAGCTTGACGAAGGCACACACGACTTTATGCAGAGCGAAAAGTTCCGCGAATTGTGCCTTCAGAAATATGGGCAGTACGTGACGTTTGAAGGGGAGAGGGTAACAAGATGAGTGATACAAGGTACGAAGAAATGCGCACGCAGTGCGAGGCTTTCCATCAGCAGCACCCCGAAGTGTGGGAAATGCTAAAGCGTTTCAGTGCGGAGATGAAGGGTAAAGGGTTTAAGCACTACTCTATCAACGGGCTTTTTGAGCGCATCCGATGGGAGAAGGACATCGGCGGTGACGGAGAAACTCAATTTAAGCTCAACAATAATTATCGCGCGTTTTATGCTCGTCGCTTTATGCGTATGTATCCTGAGTATGAGGGTTTTTTCCGCACGAGAGAGCAGGTCTCTAACGACTCCGATGCGACTAAATTGCCCGAGCTGACGCCGCAGGATTACGACTATGTTCGGTGAGTTCTGGCTGATAAAAGACCCAATCGAAATTAAAGACCGCATGGAAGCCTTCAAGAAATTTCTTGAAACGGAATGGTGCTGGGAAAAACCTGTAGCGTGGCAGGTGAAGGAGTACAAGCCACGTCGCTCGCTTAGTCAAAACGACTTGTTTCATGTGTGGGTCAGAGACATGACACGGCACTTTAAAAAGCGGGGCGGCTTCACGGGTACTGAGGACGAATTGAAGCTGATGCTTAAGTATAAGTTCCTTGGAACTGAAGACGTAGAAGTGGGCAATACGACGATACCCGCACAGGTACGCGGCACTTCGACGCTAGACAGGGGAGAAATGTTATACTTCATGCAACAAGTAGAGGCGTGGTGTATCGACCTGGGGGTCAAACTCACACACCCTACCAATTCGGAGTACCGCAAACTGGGGGGATGAGGCATGAGCCTTGTGCAGTTTTGCAAGACCGAAAGGCAAAGAGAAGTCATTAGCCGAGTAGAAGAAGGCAAGAGCCAGCGAGATATAGCTAAAGAGCTGGGTTTAGGTCGTGGCACTGTAAGAGGGCACCTTGAAGCGGTTAGGGCAGTAGCCGCAAAACAAGGATATAGCCCCGAGCATGACTACACGCATCCAGTACCTGACGGCTTTACAGTCAGGGGTGTCTCGACGTACTACAACGACGAGGGCAAGCCTGTAGGCCAGTGGGTGAAGAGCCAAAGCGATAAGGAGCGGCAACTAGAGCTGTTAGTTGAGCGCATGGAAAACAGCCTAGAACTCGTAAAGCCATTTAAGCCTACCAAGCCGCCAAAGAAATCGGACGACAGCCTGCTTTCACTTCTGACCATTACGGACTTTCACGTTGGCTCGGCATGTTGGGAAGCAGAGACAGGCGACAACTTTGACACGAAGATAGCCGCAGACATCTTCCTTAACGCTATGCACGACATGCTGGCGGCTTGTCCAAACTCAAAAACTGGGATGCTCAACATCTTAGGGGACTTCATTCATTTTGACGGGATAAACCTGCAACCAGTCACGAGTGGAAATTTTCATGTACTAGACGCTGACACGCGATATACGAAGATTGTAGACGTAGCCATGTCGATAGTCAGGGAAGCTGTCAAAATGATGCTAAAGCGATTTGAGCGCGTTGTAGTGGTGGTTGCGGAGGGTAATCACGACATTAGCTCTAGCGTCTGGCTTCGCAAGTACATTAAGCACTTGTTTGAGAATAGCCGCGTAGAGGTCATCGACAACCCATTTCCGTATTATGCCTACCTGCACGGCAACTGTATGCTGGGCTTCCATCACGGTCACAAGATGAAGCTGGCCAACCTACACAAGCTATTCGCAAGCGAGCCACGATTCCGAGAAATGTGGGGCAAGGCGTCATCAGGTGTTTATATTCACATGGGTCATTACCATCACGAGCGAGTGATAGAGGACGGCGGCGCTATTGCCGAAATGCACCCGTCTCTCACTGGCAGGTCGTCATACGAGGCTCGTGGCGGCTGGATGTCACAGCGTGGCGCAAAGGTGATTACATACGATAAGCTAGAGGGCGAAGTACACCGCACTACCGTAAGGCCGCGCCTGTGATTGAAAAAATGCCTATCCTCTCAATGCCACTACCTGACGGCGGGCAAGTGGTTTGCAGAGTCGATGCGATAACAGCGGCTACGACTAACATGCGTAACAATGACATGACCGACGTTTATATTGAGGTCGCTTGCCCCGAAGGAATTACAATAGATGTCGATATTGACTCTTTTACAACGTCATGGCTTACGGCGCTTCTCACAACTGTTGACGACTGGCGACTCGACCGTGAAATGCACTGACTGCGGTAAGGGTATGCAGCCGCAATTTACTGGCGACAATGGCAAGCTACGAGGCTGGTTTTGCGAGTGTGGCAACTGGGAAAAGGCCATACTGCGCGAGCGTCAATTTACTAAAGAGACCTATTATGTCAGTCAAAAGAACAAACGCAGACATAGCATTTAGCAAGGCAGTACGACTGCGCGATGGCTGTTGCCTCTACTGCGGTACTGACCAGTCGCTAGAATGCGCACACATCTACGGGCGTAGGAGCAAAATCGGCAGATGCTCTATGGATAATGCAGTTACCCTATGTCACCACCATCATAGATACTTTACTGAAAACCCCTTGGCTTTTTCAGGCTGGCTAGAAACTGAGCTAGGCGCAGGGCATCTTGAATTGTTGACCGAAAAAATGCGTGGCAAGCTCAAAATGACTCAGACTGTGCGCAACGAAATCGCCAAGCACTACCGCGAAGAAGTGCGCAAGAAAGAGCAGAACCCCGAGTACGTGATAGTTTCGTATAACTGATTGCCTCTATGCTATAATTACAGGGCAACAGAGGAGTGTTGTCATGTGTGTACAAAGCCAACGGCAGTATTTTGCAGAGCGGCATCACATCGTCGTGACTGACAAAACCGCAGAGCTACTCAATCGACTGGGTAGAGACAAGGGTATAGGTGAAGAGGAATATTTAAAGCGCCTCTCCCGCCATCCTAACGAAGACCAATTCGTCGCAGAGATTGCCCGACACTACGGGTGAGTGAACTGTCACGATTGTCGCATTGCACCCTGTCCCCCTCATTATTTGCCCAACAAGATAAAAAAGTGCTTGCAAGGGATAAAAGTAGCTTGTAGATTAGTACCCATAGTCACTGATATGAGGAATCAATGCTATGAAAAACTGGATATCAAGAAAGCACCAAGCGGTTGTTGCGTTTGCTGAGTCAAACAGCGAGTGCTGGGAAGTTGGCCTAAAAGACGGCTACGTTAACGAGTATTGGGGCCAAGAAGTTTGGGCCTGCGATAAGTCTATAACCAATGCCAAGCAAGCCAAGGCAGAATTGCGCGAGTTTCTTAACAATGTAGTGTCTAAGGCAGACATAGCGAAACGGGCATACATTGCAGAATTGCGCGACGAGCTACATGACGAGTGGCACCGACTTGAAATGCAACGTGATTCGCTTGCAACTTATGGCCGATTCTAACGGCCTTAGCTGGGGGGCAAATGAGCAAGCATTCAGAGCAAATGACACTGACAGAGGTTGCCGCAGTCATGGGCATATCACGTCAAAGGGTAAAGCAAATAGAAACCGTAGCACTAGAGAAGCTACGCAATAATCCAAAAGTGAGGGGTTTGTATGAAGGAATTATCAACGGACGCTTATGCAGTAATTCTAGTGGGCATGATTTTATTGGTGTTCATTCTGGGGATAGTAGGGCGCAGTGATTACGACGATGCGGTAGCGCAACAGGACATTTACTGCGAATTTGTAGACTTATGGGGGCAAACAAATGGTAGGGACGGCCATCCTGACTTTAGAGGGATTTACGAAACGGCTTGCACAGATGGACAGCGACGAGATTGAGGACACCATCATTGCAGTCAAAGCAGCACACGCAATGGCTAACCGACACAGGGAGGACATGGCTATACTATTCGACTACAGCATAGTGCCACTCAAGGACAACGACGAGCCACCACTAGAAATAGTCAGGTACAAATTTCCAGCGTAGAGACGCATTGCCCGCACCTAGCGGGCTTTTTTTTGCCCCAAATAAATAGGCGTTATTTATTGTCCGCACGCTAATCGCATATATTGGTATAATATGCGCGGGGGAACACTATATGTTGCAAACGGTAACTATAGACTGGCGGCCCGTAGTACAGGGCAGTATGCCAAGGAATGAAGGCACTTACCTCGTCGCATTTGACGACGGGGCAGTGGAGACATACCCCATGTCAGACCAAGACATCAAACGCGGAGAAGTAAGAGACGGGCAAACACATGGCCTCTATTGGGCCGAAGGCTTACCGTCACCTTTATAAAATATGAGTCTATCAATCGACTATTTATCAACGGCTGACCTGTTGCCGTATGCAATGAACTCCCGAACTCACTCTGATGACCAGGTGGCGCAGATAGCCGCAAGCATTAAAGAGTTCGGCTTCACCAACCCCATACTTATTGACGACGTCGCAGGCATTATTGCGGGGCATGGTCGTCTTATGGCAGCGAAGCGTTTAAACCTTACCGAGGTGCCGACGATTACCCTTAAGGGGCTTACAGAGGCGCAAAAGAAAGCCTACGTGATTGCCGATAACAAGCTGGCACTAAATGCTGGCTGGGATACTGAAGCACTGACGGCAGAGCTAAAACGCTTACAGGAGCTAGACTTCAACCTCGACCTAATCGGCTTTGACTCTGATGAGCTTGCGCAACTGCTAGAGCCTGAGCAGGTAGAGGGACTCACAGACGAGGATGACGTACCTGACGTACCTGAGACGCCTGTAACGGTAGAGGGCGATATCTGGGTGCTAGGAAATCATCGGATTATGTGTGGGGATAGTACAAGCATTGACGCTGTAGATAATTTGATGGACGGCGCTCGCGCTGACATGGTGTTTACTGACCCGCCGTATGGTGTTGCTTACCAGTCTAATATGCGCACTAAAACGCAAAAATTTGACGTGCTCAAAAACGATGACGTAATTTTAGATATAGCGCCTGTTATTGAGGCCGCCTCGACTGGCTGGGTTTTTGTATGGACGAGCTGGAAAGTGCTGACACTGTGGATTGAGCAGTTTGCTTCGTTAGGATATCCAACTAATCAAATTATTTGGTTCAAGGGTGGAGGTGGCATTGGCGACTTAAAAAAAACTTTTTCGAGCGACTACGAAACCGCTTTAGTTTGGAATCGCGGAGCCGAGCTGACAGGAAAGCGCATTGGCTCTGTGTGGAAGGTGGGGAAAGATAGTGCGTCTGAATATGCTCATCCAACTCAAAAACCAGTGGCGTTAGCAGAAGAGGCCATAGATAAAACCACACGCGTCGGTTATAAAATTTTAGACTTGTTTGGCGGTAGTGGCTCGACCTTGATTGCCTGTGAGAAAACTAATCGTAACTGCTATATGATGGAGCTTGACCCTAAATACTGCGACGTGATTATAAAACGCTGGCAGGATTACACAGGCAAGAAGGCTGTACACGCAGATACAGGGGAAGCCTTTAATGAGTAAGACGGGTCGCCCTGCTAAGGTATTAGACGATGACCAACTGCGTGAGGTAGAAACCCTTGCGGCTGTACTTAACACAGACCAAATAGCTGACTACTTTGGCATATCACGCACGACGTTTTACGAAATGCGTAAGCGTGACGACCGCCTTTCCGAACACTATAAAAAGGGACAGGCCAAAGCCATCGCGGGCATTGGCTCAAACCTCATCAGCCAGGCCAAGTCGGGCAATACGGCGGCGGCTATTTTTTACCTAAAAACACAGGCAGGCTGGAAAGAGACACAGCCAGAAGCGCAAGACTTGCCGCCCGTCGTTATTAAGCTGACACGCGATGATATTGACGAAGCCGCAGACTGAGATATTCGACGACGGCACACGGTTTCGGGTAGTCGTAGCGGGTAGGCGTTTCGGCAAGACATTCCTCAGCACGGCAGAGCTATTAGCTAAGGCGCTACAACAAAAAGACCAGCACGTTTGGTATGTGGCTCCAACGTACAAGGCTGCAAAGGAAATAGCGTGGGAAATGCTTATTAGTCAGATACCGCCTGCGTATATATCGAAGACCAACGAGACTGCCCTGACCCTTAGCCTACTAAACGGCTCAACCATATCGCTCAAAGGCGCTGAGAAGCCTGACAATCTACGGGGGCGCTCGCTAGACTTTGTCGTTCTTGATGAGTTTGCCGATATGCGACCACAAGCGTGGTACGAGGTGCTTAGACCCTCACTTAGCGACAGGGGCGGCTCTGCCGTCTTCATTGGGACGCCAAAGGGAAGGAACCACTTTTATGATTTATACGGCAAAGGATTAGACGGCGATGACGGATGGAGTTCACATCAATACACCACGATTGAAGGCGGAAATGTTGCACCGACAGAAATTGAGTCAGCTAAAGCCGACCTGGACGAGAGAACTTTCCAGCAAGAATACTGCGCAGCCTTCGTCAACTACAGCGGAATCATCTACTACGGATTCAAGCGAGAAGAATCAGTTGCAAGACATACCGACGATATCGGTGTCATACACGTAGGCATGGACTTCAACCTCGACCCGATGAGTGCCGTGCTAATGACGCGCAAGGGCGACACGCTCCACGTATTCGATGAAATCGTCATGTTTGGTAGCAACACTGATGAGATGGTTGCAGAGCTTCGCGAACGCTACGGAAATGGTACAATAGTGATATACCCTGACCCTGCGTCTCGTCAACGTAAGACAAGCGCAGGTGGAAGGACAGACTTGTCCATATTGCAAAACGCGGGTTTCGAGGTACGCGTCCGAAACTCACATGCGGCAGTAAGGGACAGGATAAACGCGGTAAATAGTCGGCTACTGTCTAACGATGGCGTCCGACGTTTATACGTTGACCCTAAGTGCAAGAAGGTGATTGAGTCATTGGAACGCCACACCTACAAAGAGGGTACAAGCCAGCCTGAGAAAGACGGCTTTGACCACATGAACGATGCACTTGGCTATGCGGTGGAGTATCTATTCCCAATTAGAAAGGCGAACGCGCCGCAATCCCCGCAGAGGTGGACGTAAATGTATTACGAAGATATCGAGTACCAACACCCCGATTATGAGAACAACGTAGACCGATGGGAGTTCTATCTGCGTAGTTACATGGGCGGGCAAGACTATCGCGATGGCTCGTATCTGACCAGCTACCTCAACGAAGACAAGAACGCATATAACCGACGCCTGGCACTTACTCCGCTAGACAACCATTGCCGAAACGTCGTTCACGTCTACAGCTCGTTTTTGTGGCGCGTACCACCTACCCGCAACTATCAGCAGATGGAAGGCAGCGCAGACCTTGAGGCGTTTCTTAAGGACAGCAACCTTGACGGGCAGAGCTTTAACAGCTTTATGCGTGAGGCGCAGATATGGTCGAGTGTCTACGGCCACGTCTGGCTCATGCTTGATAAGCCACAGTCAACAGCAGGCACACGGGCAGAAGAACTAGCGCAAGAGATACGTCCTTACGTCACGCTAATCACGCCCGAGAACGTCTACGACTGGAAGTACGAGCGAATGCCTAGTGGTCGCCATGAGCTGACTTACATGAAGGTACGGGAGTCAGTAAACCGCATTGACGGCACAACGACCGAAACGTATTTCCGTATCTGGACTCGAGAAACGATACAGCTTGTTCGCTACCACGGTGACGAGGCGCAGGTGGTCGAGACCATTGACAACCCTATCGGCAAGGTTCCCGCAGTGCACTTACCGTCTAACCGCTCAGTGGTACGTGGCATCGGCATCAGTGATATTAGCGACGTGGCCTACATGCAACAGGCTATCTATCAGGAGCTGTCAGAGATTGAGCAGCTTATCCGTATCTCTAACCACCCAACGCTGGTTAAGACTTACGACACCGATGCGAGTGCAGGTGCGGGTGCTGTAATCAATATCAGTGACGACATGGACGGCGCACTCAAGCCGTACCAGATGCAACCAAGCGGCGCTAACCTTGATGCTATCCGTGCCTCTATCACTGACAAGATTGACGCTATCAACCGCATGTCGCACATGGGTGCAGTACGTGGCACAGAGGCAATAACGCAGTCAGGCGTGGCAATGCAAACAGAGTTCCAGATGCTCAACGCCAAGCTTTCTGAGAAGGCTGACATCTTAGAGCTAGCCGAAGAACAGTTATGGCAGTTGTGGTGCACATGGCAGGGGCATGACTTGCATGAGGTAGAGATTAGCTACCCTGACAGCTTCGATATCCGTGACTACGAATCT
>Ga0222716_10001090_pt1 | contig 22908 bp, 40 predicted proteins | sample C33_13DmetaG_FD_165044 | JGI IMG/M metagenome (GOLD analysis project Ga0222716, IMG submission 165044) | Estuarine water microbial communities from San Francisco Bay, California, United States - C33_13D | ecosystem: Environmental > Aquatic > Marine > Unclassified | place: USA: California... | reverse complement strand
TCATTATCAAGTTCTTTCAAAGTGTTTTGCATCTTTTCTTGTTGGTCGATGTGTAATGCTATCAAGCCATAATGTATAACTTTCATTAGATCGTCAGCATTCTTACCATTCTTTTTTCCATATCGCTGAGCATATTTTAAAATATTACCGATACAGAAACCCATACCATGACCAGAGTCAATAATAAACTCGGTCGCTTGGAATTTACCTTTAGAATAATGAGAGTTGTACGTGTTATCAATATACACTTTCATCAAACTAAGATTATAATCTTCATTAAATTTATAATCAATACTCATATCACTCCTTATTGTACATCATCAATATGTTCATATTCAATTTCAAATTCTTCACCATCATCATCAGAGATAATTAAGAAAGATTCAGCAAGATAGTTTACAGCATACCAAACATGCCCAACACGAACCATACTATCTTCAGTTAAGTTTTTAAAATCATTTTTAGTTTTCATATTATAAACTCCTCATTTACTTCAACAAATTCAATTTTTAGTTTTTCATCATACAATTTACTCAAACGACAATATTCATCAAGCCAATCAAGACCATCAAAAGGCGTATATTCATCAGTACCATCAGGAAAGGTAAATTTTACTAAAAACATCATATATTTCTCCTCATTAATTATCATATATTATCATTCTACTATATTTTTTCACAAAAGTAAAGCAAAATCGTAAAAAAAGAATCCTTTATTTTCAGTGACTTGTAAAGTTATCAACTATTTTTTTATTTTATAGGTCTAATATATCTTTGAACATCAGCTATTTTATAGTCTCCTTTAGCACACCATCTTCTCATAGCTGAACATTCTGTAAAGTTATCTTCGCATTTTTGTTGCATAGGACATCCATCACATGGGCAAGCCTTTTTGTTAACAACATAGTTTTCAAAATCCATTGTACTTAAACTATTAGCCATTATGCACCTACCCATATATTTCTTGGTAAATAATCAGTATGCTCGAAGATACTTCCTCTAGGAAAATTAAGAGAAGGAGTACTCCAACTTTTTGCTTTAAGTATATCTCCTCTTCTGAAGTTACGAGCATCGTCATCTTCATTTAAAATGAATCCCCAAACACCACCTTGTTTAGCCATAATCTTGGTGTACTTTTTACCAACAGATATTGACCAATCGCTCTCAGTTGCTTTTGGTTCATAGCCTAATCTTTTAGACCATTCGTTTTTATCTTCAGTTAATTTAGAAATAAGATTTTCTAAACCATTTTTAAAATAAGTATCCATAATTTTCTCCTCTTTTATTTAACTTATACATTCATTGTATATTATTTTTAAATAAAAGTAAAGAAAAAAATCGCAAAAAACGAAAAAAAGATTTGTTTAAAAACAATGACTTATAAAGTTATCAACTGTTTTTATCTTTTTTTCCTTTCGAGTTCGGAATTTATCCACGATTTTGCGATTCGATTTGAGACAGGGCGTCTTAAAAACTTGCCAACTTCTTTGGCTACAAAATTCATGGTTTGTGAGGTGAGTTCTTTATCGTTTTTGTTGTTATCAACAATAACAAAATTAGAGCCGCCAAATAGTCTTTGATACAATCCCATGTTTGATTGTACATCTAACCAAGACTGTTTGACGATATCGGCTGGGACACTTCTAGATCTCGCTTTGTTTCTTTCTTGAGCAACATCAAGTGAAGTATTTACAAACACCATATATGTATCATAACCCAAACGATCTAGTTGTCGTTTCTGGTCAGATATTCTATCGTATTCAGCACCAGTTCCGTCAACTACAATTCCTAATCGACCTTGTAGCGATAGATCCAACATAGTAGAAGTTGTTGCTTTTGCTCTGGCACGAACAGTATCTCTAACTTCAGCTTCGCTGTCAGGCATTTTTAAAGAAAGACCTGCTTTTTGCAAAGCTCTTTCAAAAGCTGTATCAGAATTTATTATTCGCAATCCTTCACCACTGAATGCTTTGCTGGTAACATATGATTTACCAGATCCAGGACCCCCAGCTAAAAAGAATGCTTTAAATATGTTGGGATCGTAGACGCCTTCAGAAAGTGTTCGTAAATCTTCGTATAGTATCATATGACTATTTATAAATCTTTTGAATCTTTATTGTTTGATTTAATTTTATCGAATCCACCAGGATATCTTTTTTCAAGTTTCTCGATGTTCATTCGTATCACTTCTTCTAATGATACGTTGAGTGCCATACATGCTTGAGCAATATACCACATTACATCACCAATCTCAAGTTTAAGATGTCGTATGGTTTCTTCGTTGACTTCTTTTCCCTGGAATACTATCTTCTTGATAATATCAGAAAACTCACCAGCTTCACTTGCCATACCAATGGATGCTGTAAGTATTCTTTCGGGTGCTATACCCTTTTCTTCTATTGAATCTAACGCATCAAAGAAAGCATCAGATCTCTTAGAATTATCACTTGTTACACTATCTACGAAATTCACGTAATCATCTAAAAATTCACTCATTATTACTCCTATTCTGAATATATTTTATACGGCAAAACTCTCACCACACCCACAACTAGAAGTTGCATTTGGGTTAATTACTTTTAAATATGAACCACCAAGTTCCTCTACATAATCAATAGTACAACCAAAAATAAACATCTCTGCCAACATATCAATACATAGATTCTCAATCATAGGTTCTTCATCTGTTTTTTCCCAAATATATTGAAAACCAGCACAACCACCACTTGATACTGATAATTTAATATTTGGAGTTCCTATCTTTTTAAGATATTCTTTTGCAGAATCAGTTATTGTTATGAGCATATTACTCATTATTAATCCTATTCTGAATATATTTTATATAGTATGTCTTCAAATTGTTCTACTTTCTCTACTCTATTAGGCCAAAGAATATATTCTTTCTCTGGGTTTGCTTTAAGATTATTGAGTAGAGGTGTAATTGAATTATATAATTTGTCTAGTTTTGCTTGTGTGGCATCAGCTGTAGATGCGACTACTGTTGCTTGTGTGGTTGCTTTTTGTACTGCTTCTAATTCTGATTCATCTACTGCAGTAAAACCAAAATCAAAAAAATCATCTGCCATTTTTATTCTCCTTCATTAATCCTAATCTGTATCCGTATTTATAGTCGGCATATCCCCTCAGATAACATTCTAATTCACTATTAGTTGCGTGTTTCAAATAGTTTTGTCTTAACATTTTTATACTTTTATCGTTTCTATTTTCCCAACCATATGTATGATATATTCCTGCATCTTGCATCGTAGAAACTCTTTCGTGTATAGTTGACTCAATATCAATAAACTCTCTATCTTTAGAACTTTCTTTAGATAGCCAATCTCTAACTCTAATTATTTTTTTGTCAATGTATATTCCTATCGTCGGACAATTAATCATACCAGCACTAAAGTAAGTTGCGCCTGGATAAGTTAAATGAAACTTCGTATGTTTTAAAATAGAAAACATTTCTTCTTCAGTCATTTCATAATTAATTCTCTTGACAGGATAGATTGATATATCGTCAATGTTTTTTATAATTTCTGAATGAGATGATTGATTCAATTGTACTTTTCTTCTTTCTGAAACTGTATCTTCAATATCATGTAAAGTAATATAATCGCCATCTCCCACCCATGCCATTTCTTCTTTGAATGGTATAAAATGTTTAAAGTGCTCATCTATCTTAACTTTGTTTTCCATCGTTTCAGATTCGTAAATAGAAACGATCATACCATTGTCTGGTGGTAATAGATTATTTAAAAAGAAAGTAAGAGTATCACCAATTGTGCTTTTATTAGATGGTTTGCATTTCTTATCAAACAAACCTTTATACAAACAAATGGTAAGTTTATAAGGTTCTGATATAATTTTATCTAGGAACATTATTTGAGAATTATAGAAGTGTGGGCAAAGAAGTCCCATCACTGGTCTATGTCCCATATTGAATCTTTTGTTTATACGAATGACATTATTATCAAAGTTTGATATTTCACCAGTATCATCACAATTTAAATAAAAAGTTTTAAGTATATTCATAATTTATGGTTTAGTTGGCCAAATCACATTTTCTGGAAAGCCTTCTTGTTCAGTTATATCTAATAATTGTCTTCTATAATTCGTTAATTGTTCTTGTTCGGAAGTGGTTAAATCATTCCATTTCAAAATATTGGTAGTGAATGGATCGACTGATGTTTCTAGTATTTCTTGTCTTTGTAATCGTATTTGTTTTTCTGATGCTACCCATGTAGCACCTGAAAGTTTAGCCCCAATAGGAATTGCTAACATTGTTTCTTCATCTTCCACTTGAACCAATTTTAAAAATCCTTCAGGATAATCACCATAAGCAGTAAGTCTTTCCTCAACCATATCATTTTCATCTAAAGAAACAAAATATCTAATCATTATGATTTCCTTCCTATCGTAAAATAATACATGTAATTTCCATTAAATTGTGCTTTTGCTAGATATATTTGAGTAGCATTTAAAATTCTTACTCCTTGTGCGCCACGTGTGGCGCCTGGATGGTTACCATCATAGGAAATAGCCTGAACTGTATAATCCCCAATCCTAGTATATGGTTCATCTAGTGTTATAATAGAGGCGCTGCCTGGAGTTACTGCGGCTAATCCATAATTTATTAATATTGGACCTATGTACATATGTGTGTTAAAAGTGGTAGTAACAGCATATACATTACTAACTGTTGGATTTTGTAATTTAATAAATGATTCTAATTGAGTTTGATTGGTATAAGATTTTAATAATAATTTTCTATCTTCTTGAATACTTGCATTATATAAATCAATAAAATCTGAATCTCCTTCTGGAGCAGTCCCACTTATGTATTGCACAGAGGAATCCATTAGTGATAAAGAATTTATACTAACAGGTTCACCTATTATATTATTTTCGTTGACTATTTGTCCTGTATCACTATCATACCACATTACGGCAGATGAGTCTAGTCCTGCAGGTCTTGTATAAATTGCCATAGATTAATCCTTTTAATCTATTTATATGTAGCGAATAGCAAGTGATATTATGAATACAAGTAAAAGCAAATGCCATACTTTCATTGTAAAAAATATGTATAAAGAAAAAAGCAGAAATACTACACCTATAACGATAAAGAGGAGAAGAAATGTTAGGTGTAGTATTCCGTTCATGCTACTATCCTCGTACCACTGACAAACCATTAATCATGTTACCGTACTTTTTTTCATTTTCTCTCCTGAGATGATTCAAGAAAAAAATCGGCATTTTACGATTTGTCCATTTAGCAAATGATTGCTTGTACAAAGTATAGTATGTTCGGTATGCGATGATAGATGACGCATGTTTACAATCGTCTGGCATCGCTTGAGGTGGTTGTTTAAATTTCGTGTAAGGAATATTTAAAGGTGGATTAACTAACACTTGACCTAATTTAGTAATAGTTAAATGTTCTCTTCCATATCTATGTGTATATTCTTCACCAAGATATCTCCACATTGCGTACAACCAGTTGTAATGTCTTCTGTTTTCACGAGTCCATATAGCACTCGGATGATTTACATGAGATGCTTTATACAAAACACCTTCCTTATTTGAATTGGGAAGTTTCCATCTTTTTATATTCCTGCCATTAGCAGTCTTATCATTATATATTTCCCCATCTAAAACTCTATGTGCTGTTGACATTAGTTGAGCATATTCAATAATCATTTTGACTACATGTTTATCACAATGCATTTCAGCACATTCTCTTGGGAGTGAAGATAAATAAAATACATTCATTATTCTTCCTCCTCATCATCCCAATCATAATATCTTTCTTCTAAGTCGAAGAAGTCGGCAACATATTTAAACGATTCATCCCAATCATCACGAGGAGTGTTTTTGTAAGTTTCATAAACATCATCAATATGTATTTCTTCATCGTTTTTCCAAACACCCATGTAACTAATACCATCTTCGATATACCATAATTCTATATCCCAATCGTTACTTTCTTGCCATGTTTGAAATACTTGTATTGGTGGCGACCAAGCAGTCAAAATATTTCCTTGTATAGTTGCTGTTCCATCATCATTATCCCAACATTCCATATCACCTTCAGAAAAGTTGGCATCCCATTTAGTTCCCCAGTTTTCACAAGACCAACCGTAATCCCATTCACCTTTAGGATTAGGAACCATGTGTTCAAAAAATTGTGAATCGTTTTCTATTTTTTCCCAAAGATCCCTTACATCTTGTTTAGGACCTGTCATCGTTAATTGATTTTCACACCAGTTTGGCATAGTATTTTCCTCTTATCGTTATTATGTTTTTATTCTATAATATTTTTTATATAAAGTAAATACTTTTTTTTAATTATTTTGTCCATCTTGGATCTTTAAAATCTCTAGTCAAAACCAAGCCATATTCATTAATATCTTTTGATAGATTTAGATTCGGTTTTAATTTTAGTTTATTCTTTTTGAATGGAGTATAATTTACATGATGATGCCATCTTCCAAATTTCCAAACAACTCTAGTAACATCAGGATGCATATCAGCTAACATCTGCGATTTGTTTATAGTACCATCACTATTCCATCCATTATCAATAGATTCAGTATTTTCTGCGTGGTAGAATTCAGCTGTATTACCACCAGCAATCGCTTGCGTCATAACTTTATCTTGTAGAAAAGCATGGAACTGTAAACATACATCCCCATCTTTCATCACTCGTAAACAAATATCGGTATCTTCGTTATATCTTCCTCTCCACCTATGCTTACAATCATTCCTAATTAATAAGCAGGAATATATTCTAGTGTTAGCAAGATATGGTGGTTTATAAGAAAAGGTATGAACAAAAGAACGATACTGCGGTCCAGCTATATAAACGTTTTCGTATCTATCACAAAAGTCTTCCATAATACGAAAGCCAGTAGAACTTTCAAATCTTACTCGCTCGCCATCATTGTATCTATAAAAATCTCTTATATTATCATCTAACACCCAATGCCATTTTGCTCCTATTTCAATAGAGTGATCCCATGCCCAGTTTCTTGCTCTTCCAGGACCGTCACCATGATTAGAGAATGGTGCTATGAGTAATGTTACATATTCTCTTATATTAAAGTTATCCAAAGCACTTTCATAATCAGCTTCATCCTGAGGTTCGATAACAATATAGTGTGGGATCTTCATTCTTGATAAAGATCTAGAAGTTAGCATAGAGTCCGATCTACCCTTCGAAACGATGTATAGGGGATGTTTTAAAGGACGTGGAGAAGAGGTATCAACCCATCGGTACTTTTTATTCTGTATAATTTCTTGCTTTGGATACCAAATACTAATTGATTCAGAATTTAAATCTTGTCCTACTCTAATAGAGAAATCCTTATAATCTTTTTCAGTTCTAAAGTACATTTCTATACTTCTAAAAGAACGCACAGTCTGAATAATATATTCTGGCATATCAATCCAATGTTCTCGCCAGTTAGAATTGACATCTTCAATATTTGGTTTTTCTTTTACTTCTTTTTCTTTTGGTATTAGTAATGATTTATCTATTTTTATATTAGTCGGTTCTTCCTCATCAAAGAGTGAAGTTTCTGGATCTACTTTAGGAAAATATGCGATCTTTGTTTTGTAATCAATACACTGACCAATTAATGAACAATAGTCAGCCATGTCATCGACATTACGAAAATGTACAGGTAGTGTTTTATATACACCAGCTTTCTCTTCTTTTGATTTTAATTTTTGTGGGAGACCAACTTTAATATTGGTATGTTCTTCAAGAGTTGCTTTATAATCATCTTGAAGTGGTTTGTTTAAATAGTTATCGTAATTAGTAGTTTCTTTTACATTCATACTTTATCTTGACCGGCATCAAAGTAATCTTTAAGATCCATATATCCACCGATATGTTCACCTAACTCATTATAAATTTGTGGTACTGTTCTAAAACCTTGCGATTTAAGAAATGCCTTTTCCTCATCATTGTTATCAATTTTTACTTCCTCGTAAACTATTTCTTTTTTGTCAAGGAGATCCATTGCGGCGTCGCAATAGATACATCCTGACTGAGAATAGATTCTATAAAGTCCTGTCATCTAATATCTCTTTGATTCTTATATATGCTTTTTGTAATTGTTCTTGTAGAAGCCTTACATTATCTTTTAGTAATTCTACTTCTAATTCTAAGACTTCTTTACTTCTCTGTTCACTAGTAGCCATTCTTTATATAACTCCTCTTCCATACTATATGCTTCCTTTTCGGAAGGTTGATTAAAATATTCTGCCATTGTTTCATAATCCACTAATTCTTCAATAAACTCTTCACGAATATATTGTTTGATATGAACCATCTCATGGCATATAGATCTGATAAATTCTTCTTCAGTTTGATTAGCACATATATCCATTTTAAACTCACGATGAGCCATCGCATAACAACAACCGGTAGTACCATCTTCGAATGAAGTTCCCGATTCGAGTTCTACCATAATATCAAGTGTTTTTATACGAGGAAGCATTTGACCGATACAGAATTGTACGACCTTTTCGGCAAGTTCTCGGCGATATTTTGTACCACCATATACATCAACTAGATTTACCATTTCCCTTATCATAGGTTTATTATATTTATCTTTTTCGTATTTGTAAATACTTTTTTTAGACTTTTTTTCCTGCATTTCTCCTCACTATATCATCGTGATTAAATTCAGCCCAATATAATTCAAATGCTACTCCATCTTCTAATCCTTCAAACTGATGTACCAGTTGTGGCTTTACTCTAGTAAAATCTCCAGCTTCTAATATTGTTTCATCTACAAGACCTTGGTCGTCTTGCCATACACGAACTAACATCTTTCCTGACTCTACAAAGAATCCATTCCATTTAAATTCGTGTAGATGTTCGGAGCATTTATATCCTTTTTTAAATTCTATTCTATGAAACTCTAGAACTCCATTAGCATGGATAAGTTCTGTTTGTCCCCATATCTTTCCTGCTTTCATTGATTCACTTTCACTTGTTTAGGATCTTTTATAACAATTTCTACATTATCTGGTAGAGGTTCAATCTTAATATCATTATGTTTATGATAAAGTTTATAATTTATATCTTTAAATTCATGGAACATATGATACCATATAGGTCTCCAGTTACCATTAAGTCTATGAGTATTCATGTTATCTCTTTGAGAACTTAAATAGAAGTCAGTACAACTTCGTAAATCAAAATCAAATAAAGAATCAAATCCATATAAATGAACCTCATCTGCTTGTAGTTTTTGAGAAGCATAATATACTGCAAAGTGCCCGCAATTGAAATCAGTATAGTTTGCGGCATATGCTGGTTTTTCTAAATAAAATTCCCTAATCCTATCAGAAACATGCATATGAAATTGTGGATTCTGACTCATATGTATTTTTGGTCTATATCCTAATATCCATTTTCCAGGAATTTGTATGGAACCTTCTGTTAATGCTCGCATCATTTTAAAATCAACAATACAAGATGCATACACATTATCTACTGGAAATGGTGCGAGATTACAACACAATCTCAATCCTTTTGCGTTATGGTCAAATAATTGAGCCATCATACCATTACCAATTACATGAACAACTTTCTTACTCATTCTCAATCCTTTTAGTTTCCCATTCACTTGAACAATATTTTTTACATACTCTTGGTGGGTTTGTTTCTAATCTTTTACGAAACTCTGTCCACTCATCTGATAAAAATATATCATCAATATTATCTATATTTGAAATATGAAGATGTTCTTTCATCATAAAATCAAAGTCCTCTATATTTTCATTATCACACCAACAACATGGTAATATATAACCAGTCGCAGAATATGCAGGTGGTTTGTTTTTCATACATCTAGGATATAGCAACCATTGTCTCCCATTGATATGTTGATGATATATCGTGTTTCGCACAGAACTTATTTAGATATTGTATCTTATCGGCACCACCAGAATGGAACTCACCGAAATAAAAGTTCTGTTTATAATTTTTCATTAACTCATCATATAATTTTTCATTAGTTTCAGATTCTCTTACTAGATCCCATATTTCTTCAGGATAGTAAGCATAAAGAGAAAAAGTCTTAGCCAGTTTCGCCATCTCATCTTGTTGTAAGTATGGTTTTGGCATTTTTATACCAGTATCTGAATTATCAAAGTTTAAGAATCCAGCCATTTTTATTTTATCATCTCGTTTTATAAACCCTGCTTCTACTGCGATATCTCTTAACTCAGTTCCTCTATACGGTTGCCATATTGCTAATGTTATACCATCATATCCTTTAGCATGATGGAAAAGTCTAGCTGTATCAAGAACTAGTTCTCTGGTCTCGTACGGTAATCCGATTATAGCATTAAGACTATATGGTATGTTACTTTCATTTATATACTTTAAATGTTCGTGATAGACTTTATTCTTAACAGCTCTTTTTAAATACTTGGCACGATATTCTTCATTACCAGCTTCAATACCAAATGACATTCTATAGCAACCAGCTTCTTTTAATGCTTTCAAATAATCTGGTTTGCAGTTTTCAATTCTAGTATTGAACCAGAATGGAATTTTATATTTACTCCACATATCACAGAACTCGTATATTTCTTTAGCTGGTCTTGCTAAGAAACTATCATCAATAAAAATAACCAAATCTGGTTCTAATCCTTTATCAAAGAAATTTAATAATTCCTTTTCTATAATATGAGCTGGTTTCCTTCTCATGAAGTTTCCTAGATCTAATCCCTTTGCGATATCTCTAGTAACAGGAGAATTACAATATGTACATTGATAAGGACAACCACGATATGTTTCCATTGCGATTGCTCTATAGAAATGGCGACCACCCATTGGTCGTTCCCATCTACCTTTTTGATAGCAACTATAATCAGGCTCTACTTCTGTAATATCAACTAATTTTGCTGGTTTGTTTCGATGTATTTCACCATTCTCATCCTTCCACCAAATACCATCTATACCTGTAATTGCTTTCTTTTCTTTAAATGCTCTTATTGCTTGACGAACAACTGTTTCTCCCTCATATCGGCATATTATGTTTACTAAAGGTTCTCTGATTAATTCTTCAGGAACTGACATAGCATATACACCACCAACTATATGCGGTATGTTTTTATCTTTAATACTATTTAAAAGATCTAGAGATACTCCTACAACATCTTCTTGAGCATACATTAGAATTAAGTCTGGTTTATAACTTTCAACTGTTTCAATGAAGTCTGGGACAATTCTTTCTAATGGTTTTATATCAAAATAATCATCATCAGTATCTCCTCTTTGATTGCCTCTGTTCCCACCAAACTTTGTTAATGCGATATGCCTATTTTCGTATTCTTTAGAATACTCTGTAGTTTCAAACAGTTTAAATTCTGCTCCTTCTTCCTTACATATAGTATTGAATAAAGCAACAGCCAATGCTGGCGTCATCATCAAAGGTAAGTTAGGATATACCATTAATACTTTCAAATTAAACTCCTCTGATTTTCTAAATACATTTTAGATGGTTTGTAATCATCGTTTAAATCCCATCTAGATGATTTGATAATATTTAATTTTATTCCATTTCCCTTTGCTATGTATTTAGCTGTTTTTATATCGTTCTCATTGTATTTGAAAACGATGTAATTCCAATGTATATTTGCATCCATAGATTTACCAAACTTCATGACTTCAAATACGTGTTCACCATCTTGATTGATTCTATACTTATGACTATCTTTGGGCAAGCCATCTAAACCAAATCGCCAAGTAATATTCTTATATGTAAATGCTTTTGCCCAGAACTTCCATCCTTTCCCATGACCATTCGTATCAACTGATACTTCTCTATCTTTTGATATTTCTAAAAAGTCTAAAAAGTTTGGGTGGTATATAGGATCGCTCATCTGACCACAGAATACAATCTTGCTAAAGTAATCAGATATTTTTTTGAAATCTTTTATTGATAAGTCATGTCCTCGTTTATGTAAACCAGGAAATACATTTCGCTGGCATTTAGGGCATTGTAAAAGACACCTATGAGTTATGTCTAGATTTATTTCACTTCTGTTCATTCATCAATTCACGAATTTTTTCTTTACCTTTAAAACCTGTATGGTGTTTTACTAATACTTGTTTTGGTACAGTACCATCAACATACTGTAATCTTATAACATTATACTTGTTATGTAATTCGTTTATATGAGTTAGTTTTGCTATTTCATCTAACATAAAATATAGGACTTCTTGGTCTCCTCTGTATACTGGATTATTTGTACAGGCGATTTCCCATTGTTTAAGTATATTTGGTCTATTCACTATACCAACAATACCAGAGTTATACCAAGGTCCTTTACTACTATTTCTTTTTGACCAAGGTCTATCTTGAACCATATTTAATCTCATAGGCATTAAGTCATCAAATATACCTGATAAATCATTTAATACTTCACAATCAGTATCAATCCAAACTACTTCGCGTGCGGGCGTGTGTATGAGAGCAGTTGGTTTAAGAAACCATCCTGCAAAGTTTCTTTCTTTTTTAAAATGCATTACTGCATAAAACTTTTTTTCTTTATTGATTTGTTCTAGTTTTTCTTCACTTATACCGAAGTCTGCGAATACGATGGGTGTATCATTATGTTTCAAATAATTATCTACGAACCAGTCTAACATCCATTCATTAGACTTATCACAGCCAGTAACAAATGCTTTATCGAACTTGTACAAGTTTATACCTCTCAGGATTATATCCGTGTTTTGCTTGACAACCATTAACATTTTGAATAGTGCTAAAATTATCTTTAGCCATAGCTGACCATGGATACCACTCTTGTAAATTATTAAATCTTCTATAATTTATAAAAACATCAGTCGGACCTGCTTCTCTTTTAGCAACTTCTATTAGTTGTTCAGCACCTTTGGGTGATACATAATAAGCATGGGCTCCAGGAAAATATCTTTTAGATGTGAGGGGATTTATTCCTATATTGGCAGGAGTGTTGAATTTACCATAAGATGGTTGTCCTAGATTTACTATATCTCCTAATCTTGGATCCGGTTTGATTTTTATTTTATATGGTGAATTAGAAGTATTATCGATCGGAACTTTCTTTGTTACGATTGGTAATGCATTTATTACGACCGCATCATGCTCAAAAATTATACCAGACTTTTGAGTTTTTAATATTTGTTTCCAAATAGAAAAGTGAGAAGTGAATGCTGATATAACATTATCCCATCTAGAGTATGGTTCTATAAAACCATTTAATTTTACAACACCATCTTCTTTTAGCAATCTAGTTGGATTATCTTTTGGTGTTATGGCATCAAAGTAACATTCATTTATTTGTTCGCCATAAAATTCTCTCAAAGACTTTAAGCATCTCTCAGCGGCTTTTACTGAATATTCGTTATCTTTTATTCTTATAATATAAAAATTCATATCAATTCACAGTAGTTGATTCTATTCCTTGTGTACTTGTATAATATTTAGTAGTTACTCCAAGTCTTTTCACAAGCTGTTTACACATCAAAGCATCGTTTGGCCAAAGACCATGTAAATGTGCAAGATCTAATAAAGCTCGAGCTCCTGTTGGGTGTATTATATAAGCTGAGTTACCAGCGATTCCTTGAGGAACACTAACATCATCAATAGTTGGTGTCATTACTATCGGCACACTTCTTTGTTCTTGTACCATATCATTAAACAGTTTTGCTTTCCTAGTATTACCGATAGGATTGTTTATACCAACAACATTAAAATTACTATTTAAAATATAAACTGGGTCTAATCTTTGCAAAAATATAGCATCGTGTTCTAATACTAAACAATGTTCATGATTATCAGAACACCATTTCCATAATCTATAATGACTTAATGCGCATGCTATTCTTTTCTTAGGATCTGCAGTTTTATATGCTGACTTTTTTAATCCTGTACTGAAATCAAACTCTTCACCTTGCCATGGATAGTTCCATCTTAAATTATATTTGTTTAAAAGACCTTCAACAAGTCTTGGTGTCACAGCATCAAACACTTCTATTTTAAATGGATTTTCTAGTTTAACTGAAGATTCAATACATTTCTTTGCGGCATTTTCAGATAACTCGTTATCTTTAATTGTTATAATAAAACTTTTCATCTTTTATATCTTGTTCTATTCAAAAATCTTTCTATTTGTGCCCCACCATAAACTGATAAATGTCTTTCACCACCAGTTGGTTCACTTAACACTTGCCACCAACCTACTTCTGCAGGTAGTAGTTTCTTTTGTTCGTGTAACTCAAATGCATAGTTAGGGTCTAACAAACTACGAGGGTGCATAATGATTGGGTCCATAAGATAATGACCCCAATCTTGACTGATGTTATCATCTTTACCATCAGGATAAACTTTAGGAACTTCATAGAAAGAATCTAAATCTTTCCAACGAGATGTTCGTGTACCAAATCCAATTGCAATGTTTTCTTCGTATGATTGTTGTATCCATGGTTTCCAATCTACTTCAAGTGAAACAAATGTGTCCCATCTTGCACGAATAATCATATCATAGTCAGGCCACAATTGTTGTAATAGATTTGCATGACTCAATATTTGTTTGGTGTGATGTGCAACTTTTTGTTTTTCTTTTTCCATCTCACCTTTTATCATTTTCTCTTTGATTGTTTTGAGTTTATGAGTGTACACTTCTTCTACATCAAGTATTGGGTGATAGTGCATCTTTGGTTCATCAAATAGATAATAATCATTGTTACCCATACCAAGAAACCAGTGTAAATCTTCTTCTCTTGCAGTATAAGTTCCATAGAAGAAATCTGCATTAGGAAATGCTTGTTTCAATCTCTGAATATTAAATGCAATCTGACCTCTAACAATACCTGATAAACATACTGCGACTTTCATTAAAATCCTCCTGGCACATGATGTAAATTCTTTTCTCTATATCTTTGTAACATAACTCCACCACCATAGTTGATTGGTGTTTCTTCATATGGATCACCTAATACTTGTTGCCAACCTAGATTGGCAGGCATTAGTTTCTTTTCATTATGTAATTTGATTCCATCTTTCATTTTATATCCTGGGTGTATATTCATAAAGTCAAGTATCTGACCTTCCATTTTTGTCCCACCATTTTCAGAAGTTGGTAGTATAAAATTTTCATGTATATTTTTAGTTCTATCCATCACACCATTCCAACCACCAAATGATATAACTATATTTTCATTCGCAACTCGATTGATAACTAATTTCCAATCGTGGTCACCCACATATATATCATATCGCATACGAATAATCACATCATACTCATCACTATTAATGTAATTACAAGCAAGTTGATGAGCGATAATTTGTTTAGTCAACCACATTTGAGATTCGTTGTTTAAATGAAACTTCATACGAGGCCATCTTTCAACTGCTTCGGGGACTTGCATTGGTTTATAATCTATTTCTGGTTCAGGAAATGTGATACAATCTTTATTTTTTGGTGTAGGTCTACCTTCCCAAGTTGTATATAATATAGTATCACAATGTTGAGTTATTCGTTTATGATTCTCTTCCCAATCTTTAAACTCACGAACTAATCCAGAATATAAAGCGGCGACTTTCATTAATAATTCATACTCCTTGATATCGCATAAGGTTGATGTATTCTATAACCTATATATTTAAATTGTTTTGCTACAATTGATGGTGTAATATTCTTATATTCTTCTTGAACATTCGTATCGTGTTTCTTACAATAATCTAGTATTTCACCTGTATTACCATACACCAATTCACCTGTCAATAATTTAACTAAACGTTGTTCTTCTTGCACTAAATCTTTCCTTCAAAATAATCATAGTCTTTTTTATAAAGTTCTATTATACTATTTTTTTGTTCGTTTGTAAACTCAAAATCTACTTTTTTTTGTTGATTTAATATTGCCTTTATTTTAAATGTTTGATTGATTTTACTCATAGGTATAATTTCTATATCATCTGTATTAAAGAAATCTACTTGAGGCCACCAGTGATGAACTTCTTCTTTAGTTGAAAGTTTATCTAAATTATCTAATAATATATCTGCTCGTTCATGTAAACGTAATTCGTGTATGTTATAACCTAGATTCTCAAAGAATCCCACACCATCACCAAACCTTTTTCCTTCCAAATTTTGAAATCGTAAACCATCTTCATGGAAGTAATGTAGAAATGTACTTCTGAATCTATCAACAGGGTCTCGGTATACAACGATTGATGGTTTCTTTGTATTGTTCATAGCATGTACATCAGCACGATTTAGTTTACAACCCCACTTGATACTAACTGTACCATTCTTTGGTGTTTCAAACCAGTTTCTGTTTATCGTTCTGACGTGGATATGACGAGGAAATCCACCATTTCTTTTACAGTAATGACAATTACAGTTTTGAAAATAACCAGACACCATAATCTATACCCTTTCCTGTTTTCATTAACCAACTAGTTGTACAATCTTTTTCTATCTTTTCAGTTAATGTAATGCCAACACCACCTATAATCGCACCATACTTAAATTTAGGAATAATATTATCAACGAACTCGTGTACTAAATCCACGTGCCAATGACAAATTACATCTTTAGCGAATATAAAATCGCATGGTGGGATTTCATTAAAGTCAGAACACTCTACAAACGTAAAGTCATCTCTATTACAATTCTTATTTGCTCTTTCTATCGCAAGTGTAGATGCTTCATATCCTGTGTATTGTATATGGTCAGGCCATTTATAATCTTTGAATACAAAATGAGAACCACAACCTAAATCAGCAACAGTTGTAATATCATATGTTTCAAATATCTCATCTAGGATAGGAAATAAGTCTGCGACAATATGTGGTTGAGAATTACCACCAGAACCATCACCGTGTTTCCAATAACTTTCATTATAGATTTTATTGAATATCTCAGATGCTTCTGATATCTTGAAGTTTCTTATATTGGGTATTCCAATAGGATTGTCTTTTCTATACATATCTAACCTTTGTAATTATTTAGATAGTATTGTAAATCCTCTGGTGTACCAAGTCCCCACATAGCATTAGCATTTACAGTTCTTATTTGTTTACCATCAGCGATCGCTTGGTTGAATACTGGACATACATAGAACTCGTTATTCACTCTTATATCTTTTTCTATCATTTCCTCAGCATACTTAACAAAGTCTGAACCATGTTTCCAATAATAGTAACCAACAGTTGCGTTATCACTAATCGGATTCTTTTCTGCGACTTCTGTAACTAATCCTTCTTCATTTAGTTTAGCGAATGACCATTTAGGGTGTGTTGCTTTGAATGTAAGTATGCCACCGTCAGCATTTGTTTCTTGCATATTATACATAAACTCTACAGGATTCCACTCAACAAACTGGTCACTGTTAGCAAAGAATAGTGGGTTATCATTATCAATAAATTCTTTGGCGAGTAAAGCAGTACAGGCTGCTCCTTCAGTTATACCATCAACTTCAATGATTTGACAACTTCCAGGTGCTATTAGATTAAGGAAAGTATCTAAATTATATTTCTCTCTATGTTCTTTTTGTACAACAAAGTGATAGTTTGCTTCTAGTCCTAAATTATCAACTACAACTTGTATCATTGGTTTTGTATGTACTTGTATCATAGGTTTAGGAAATGTATATCCTGCCTGTTGAAATCTTGAACCAGCTCCTGCCATCGGTATCAAGACATTTAGTTTCTCATCTTTCCAAATGTTTGCCATTTTACTACCTTTTAAATTTGAGAATATCTTATCTCTTGTTACATCATATGGATTATTTACTCTTATATAATTTGCTCTAGATCTTTCTGCGGCTAATAATCCAGGAGGACTATCTTCAACAATAAGTGTTTCTTCTGGTAAGACTGTCATCATAGACATTGCTTTCCAGTACATTTCGGGGTGTGGTTTAGAGTTCTTTACATCTTCGTTTGATATGATTACTGAACAGTATTCCATCAACTGAGTTTTAGCCAGTGCTGTTAATACAGTTCTACGAATAGAGTTTGAACAAACACCAATCAGAAAGTTTTGTTTCTCAAGTTCTTGAAACAATTTTACTATTTCTTCAATCGGCTCTAGAGCAGATATCTTAGTCATAGTAATAGATTGTTTCTTATCGTATATTTGTTTATGGGATGATGATGGTAAACCTTTTCTTTGAGTTAGTAAGTCTAACTTCTCAAAGGTTTTTCTACCATCGTATAGATTAGTATGCTCTTTTTCTGATATCGCATACTCTTCACCGAGTGCTTCGTTTAAAGCATCATAGTGAATCTTTTTAGCATCTATTAGTACACCATCTAGGTCAAACAGTACCAGTTTTATATTCATGTATCTTTAACTCAAGTTGTTCATCTTGTACTTCAGGTTCATACTTCTTAACCACATCAGTACATATTGCATCATACTGATATATATTCGTTTCATTAAGTTCTGGTAACACACCAATTGTTTGTCTAGTTCTAGGCATATTGTGTAAAAATGCCATACCATTTTGATATAAGTCATCAACTGTTCTTCTAATAGTTAATGCTGGTGCAGGTTGGTCAGGAAAACACCAAATATGACCTCTACTAGTAATTGTGTATTTGTCATTCTCGTGCCAGAAATAATTATATTTTGTCGCATATAGATTTATCATGGCCTCTATGTTTTTACAATGTAACCATAGATTCTTTTTACCGAGAAACTCAAAGTTTACTTTATGAGAGAATGATTTAGAATCAGGCTCAAAGGGATTATCATGACTTAATATCCATTCACCATTAATATACCATACATCTATTTCACAATCATAACCATATGATAATGCTCTCTCAATATACTCTGGTTTGTTTTCTCTTTGTGGATTTTTACCGTTGATGTTTCCTCTATGTGCGATAAATTTCATTTGACAACCTCTCTATATCTTCGCCTTTGTTTGGTAGTTTATCTCGTAGAAAGAAATGAACAAAATGACAACCCTCTATCGCATTGTCATCTATACCTTTGTATAGTCCATTCCATTTCCAACTTAGATTCTTTGTTGGTATTTTATACTTCTTTACCCAAGTATTCAATAGTGTCTGGTCAGTTGACCATTTCCACGCACCCATACCATCTATAAAGTCTTGAAATTCTGCTCTTTCTAGAAACTCTCTTGCATTTCCTTTGATGTACTTTGTAATTGATTTGTTCATTACCATCATACCCATATTAAAGAACTCTGCACCTTTGTCATTCCAATAGAATTCTACATTCTTCATATTACCATATTGCATACGAGAATAGTTTTGTATCTTTCGAACATATTCTTCTGTTAATGGCATTTCTCTTTCTGCAACTGCACCAAAGCAGTATGCAGTAGATAACTCATCAAATATATTAGGAGCTGTATCTCTGATGTAAATATCGGCATCAATAATTGCTATTTGGTCATACTTATCAAAGTAATCAAAAGCATTTTCTTTTTCGTATATTGGAAGATATCCACCGTATTTACCATAGGATTCGGGAGACCTATTCGTACGAAAAACATTTGGTTTAATTCGTAGAATAGGTTCCGTTTGTATGATGTGGTCTATATTATATTTCTTGCAGTAATTTGCAACGGACTCAGTACACCAATCGTAAAGATTAGACCTATTGTGTACATAGACCTGATATATCAATTGTTTCATTATTTTTTAACTGTCTCACCATTCTTTTTCGCATAAGCATTAGCACCAAAAAATGCAGCAACTAAACCAGCAGCCGCAACAAAGTATGTTGGTGCGATATCAGCAAGTAATTGACCCCCTTGTTCTTGTCCAGTTAAGGCACAAAGGATAATTGCTACAGGATATAGTAAGATACCCCATAAAGCAAACCAAGCCATCTTTCTGATTTGATCTTCTTTCTTGTCTTCGTTTTCGTGTCGTATTCTTTGATATTCTAATTCTTCTATTTCTTTTGCTCTTTGCATTTCTTCATCACTAACTATACCATCACCGTCTGCATCTAAAGTCTCGTAAATAGAGTTATTCTGTAGACTCTTTGACATGCGTAATCCTCTCATAGTTTTTGATAATCATCAAAGCAAGTTCTTTTGCTTCCTCGAAATTATCTCTTAAAGAATTAGATTTGTATCCTTCTTTTACAAACCATTTGAGAGTATTTATATCAGACTTGTTTTTATCATCATTAAACTTGAAGTCCGAAGTCATTTCTTCGAACTTAAATCTTAATTCTAAAGTTTCAAAAAATAAAAAGTTTGCTTTTCTATTCACCAATTATCCTTTCGTATATTTGTTTCCAGTTAGAACATACTGTCAAGCCAGTAGTATCTTCAAGTTTCGTATAAGGATGCTTTAACAGCATAGAATCAAAACCAAACTTTGCTCCTACATGGGCATTCTTAACTTTATCTTCTATCCAATAATGTTCAGGATACATTTCAGAATAATATTCTAGGATTTCATCCTTATCCCCACCAGTATCAAGATAGACGATTTCTTGTAATGCGTTGCCAAATATTTTTTTCAGATTCCTTGTCCTCAATCTTTGAGAATAAGGATTTAATGATAACGATGTAATAACCAAAAACGTATAACCTAATTCATATAATTTATTTACATATTTTACAGAATCATATAATGGTGGTAAGAAACCAATATTAGATGAGTTGTTAAATTGTATAATATATTTATGTATATCTTCTTTTGGTATGTTATATCTTTTTGCTTGGTCGTATTGTCTTACGTCACCAGAAGCAAATATATTATGTTGTTTCATCATATAATAATCAAATGAATCTCTCCAGTTTAGAAGAACTCCATCAGCATCAGTTAGTATAGTATAATTTCCATGATATGACATTATGCATAGTTCCTTTTATTAAATTGTCTTGTTCTGTAAATATCTTCTGCTCTATCCCAAATATCTCTAGCATCGCTATTATTTTCAAAACCACAATCAGTAGCATAATCCATACTAGAACTAGTGTAGATAGTACCAATAATACCATCATCTTCCATCGCTTGGTATAAATAAGATAAGAAAGTAGGGTCTGAAGACCTCCCAATTTCTTCAGTTTTAGTAAATTCACATTGGAAGTGTTCATTCCATTCTTTTTCATCGAGGTATTTTGTAACAACTACTTCACCATCTTGGGCACTTATTATGTAATCAAACGCATCTTTACCATGGCTCACTTCAATTAAACCAGATTTTATATCATTTTCTAAAGTCATTTTTTTCTCCTCATTAATTATCATACATACATTGTACTATACTTTTACATATAAGTAAAGCAAAAAAAGACTTTTTTAGAAAAAAAGATTTGTTTAATATCAATGACTTATGTACTTATCAACGAAAAAGTTTTCTTTTTTTATATTCAGCTATTGTTTTTTGTAATAAATCGACCCAATTATCACGATGTTCTTTAAATACTATTGGCATTTCATCATCAACATCCATGACAATTACAGTGTTTACAATCGGCATACCAGTTCTTTCTTCCCACATGATGGCATAAGCTGACATCTGTGCGAAGTAATTTGATATATCTTCAGCTTTCTTTATTCTTCTTGAAGTTTTGAAGTCAACAATCGTTGGGACATTATCGTATAAAGCAACGCAATCTACTCGACCAGCCACTCCCAAATGTTTACTGTAGAGAGGAACTTCTAGACCATATATTTTAGTTATATGTTCATCAAGTATTGTTTTGATGTTTCTAAACGATTGTTGTATGTGAGGTAAGTATTCAGATGTATCTTTATTGTTAAGATAATCTTCTATAATAGCATGGACAAGAGTGCCACGATTAGCCGCAAAAGAACTTACTTTATTGGCTACTTCTTCGCCAACTCGAGCCCTCCATGCTTGTATTTGTTCTTCTTTTATGATACTTAGAACTGTAGTAACAGAAGGATAATTACCATCAGGAGTAATATATAATCTGCCAGTATTACTCGTTTCTGCAACCAAGTCGTCATATCCAATATCAATTTTTTCATGTTCAAACATTATCTTTTTGTAATTCTGTTTCCATCAAATACACATATAAAATAACATCCGTTATCTCCTGCATGTACTCTATGAAACTTTCCATCTTGTATTAGAACTGTATCACCAGCTCTCACTTCATATCTATCAAGACCAACTTCCATTTCACCACTTCCTTGTATAAAAATATAGACTTCTTCTTGTCCTTTATGTCTGTGGCCAGTTGTGCTTTTGTTAGGGTGTAATAGAGTAGAACTGACGACCATGTTATTCAATAATACATTATCAGAAACAACATACCTGTCGTCCTGTTTTACTATACCACCGCCTATGTTCCAATCTCTATATCTCATTTATAAAACCTCAATTCATATTCATCACCTGATAACCAAAATGTTATCACACTATGACTGTACACTTGAACTCTTTTCTTTTCAATGTTACATACTTTTTTCTTTACACCTGTTATTGGGTCAGTATTTGCACCAGCTATCGCACCAAATAAAGCACCACCTGCAGTTGCAGTATCATCACCATCAGAAATAATACTACCAATGATACCACCAATAAGAGCACCTTTAAGAGCATTTTGACTGTTTGTTTGATTTTCTTCATATATTATTTTACACTTTTCTACTGAATGTCTGTCTGATGTATATCGCCATTCGTATATATCTTCAACTTGTACATTATATGGTTGTTCTGATGTCCAATGTTTTGCATGTCCAGGCATTGTTAATAGTAACCAGAATATAACTCCTATTAGGTATACCTTAACAACCCAGTATACCAAATATAAAAATCTATCCATTATTAGCATTTATCCTCCTTATCGTAAAAAAATCCTGTTATAATATATTTCTCTTCAAATAGTTTATCAGCTTTATGTTCCCAAACCC
>Ga0222716_10001088_pt1 | contig 22952 bp, 27 predicted proteins | sample C33_13DmetaG_FD_165044 | JGI IMG/M metagenome (GOLD analysis project Ga0222716, IMG submission 165044) | Estuarine water microbial communities from San Francisco Bay, California, United States - C33_13D | ecosystem: Environmental > Aquatic > Marine > Unclassified | place: USA: California... | reverse complement strand
CACCCACATTTTTTTGAAAAAACTGTGTATAGAGTCGAGTACCTAGATGTGCCTGATGAAGAGGAAAATATTGTCCACAAGGTATTGGTAGAGTTTACAGACGGAACAGAAAAGCTTTATGATATGGATTTTTGGAAGAAGATCGTAGAAAAAGGAAAAGAAGCTTTAGAAAGAAGAAGAAATCCTTAATAGGATTTCGCTTCTTTTACTAATTGATCAAAACTTAGATCATCATACTCCTTGTAAGCTGTCATTTGAGCTATTACATCTTGTAAATAGGCAATAATCAGCTTGTTTTCTTGGTCTTCTGTCATATCTATCTCCTTTAATTGGGGGTTAACTACTAGTATATCAAACTTAGCTTTATGATATCTACCTATTTATTTTCAATTTTGATAAATAAATCAATTGACTTTTATGATAGGTTTGTTCAATGGCTAAAATTTACTTATTTATGATTGTTTGTTTATATGACCCTAATTTAAGCTTAGAAAATACTTGTAGGGTTTTTCCTCAGCCTGAGCCTTTTGAGACTATTATGCAATGTTTAGATCAAGGAGAAGCAGTTAGAAAAGTATTAATAGAAGATAATGAAAATATTTATCCGAGTTTTTTCTGTTCTAACAAAAATCTTCAATCAGTTTCCTTTTAACCATTTAGAAAGTGAAGAATGTGTGGGGTGAATTTTAAACTCTTCACTGTCCACGATCATCAACACAACATCATATTTTTTTTGCTCGACTGTGGGGGTCCTAAAAATTAGGTCCCCCTCTTTTCTAAAATTTGTTTTCTTTGTTCTTCTAGACGCTGTCTTCACATCAATACGAAACGTCTCATTGTCAGGAGAGATAGCAATTAAATCAATCATACCGTTTGGCGCTACGTTTTTAAAAACTAAAAAACCTAAATTTAATAATTTATTAACAGCCAAGTATTCAGAAACTGTTCCTGAAACATGTTTTTTATTTATAAATTCTTTCACAGAATTTTAATTTTCTTCACCCAAGGTTTAGGGATTATTTGAACTCTACCCACGTCTAAGTCTTCTTTACCAAATTTGTCAGCAGACAAAATAATAGAGTCTTTCGTTTCCTTAACCACATAGCCCAAACTAAAGACCGTAGGACAGGTGATTTTTTCTGCTTCTTCCAATTCATGCCAACCACTCTCCATTTCGTAAGCATCTAACCATTCAATCTCTACCTTTTCTTCTAAGGGTTTCTTCATGCTTAGAAGTTTATTTAAAATGATCCTCAGGGACAATCTTAAAATATTTTTTTCTATTATCCTGATTAGGTCCTTTATAAGCTATTCCATAGGCTTCTCTACCTTGTAAAATCATATAATTAGGGACTTTATTTCCTAATCCATCGGAAACAGCTTTAGCAACCGACTCCATATACATGTCATCAAATATCATTACTCCGTCATCTTTAAGCTTTGACCACCAATTCTCAATGTCATCTAAAACAGCTTCATATTCGTGTGCACCGTCTACAATAATTACATCAAAATAATTGTCTTCAAACCTTTTAATTGTTTCAGGATTATCTGATCTACTTTTAATTAGTTCTAAAAAACCCATATCAATAAAAGGCTGTACATGGCTTTTTGTAGCTTCATAAAATGTACCGTCTTGACCCACAAAATCCTTCATATAACCGTGTTCAGAGGAACCTTGGAAGGTATCCAAAGCATATACCTTTATATCTGTTCTTTTTGTATTAACGATATTAGTACACATATAAGTTGTTGACCTACCGTAAAAACAACCTATCTCTAAAATTTTTCCGTTCTGTGGGCAATAATCAACAGCTTTATCATATTCTTCATGACCATTAAACCACCCTGGTATTTCGTGATATTTTTTCATTTTTATTTCCTTTTCGATAATTCAATTTCATTTTCAAAAATAATAGCTTTAGGATTAGTAAAATAATTTTTACCTAATAATTTTTCAGCTAATATTCTCTCTCTTCTTTTTTTGTCTTGCTCTGTTTGATGTCGAACCGAAGCTCGTTTGTCAGAGAAGTCCCAAATAGGTTTATTTTTCATATTCTCTCCCTTGTTGTCCAAAAATAGTCTAAGGTAAAATACCAAATAGAATTTATTAAAGGCTCTATTAAAGCGTCTAGAGTTGCTAAACCCCAATCTGCTCCTGTGATCAACCAATTACAAGTAATTGCAATTAAGACATGACCTAAAGTATAAATAATGGTTCTGACAATAGAACCATGTAAGGCTATGGATTTAATTGAATAAAGTAATCCTTTTATTGGTTCCACTAAAACCCTATATAAAACTTTTCGTTTCTCTCTATGAGATATTCCACAGATCTAATTCTTACTTCTGTTAAACGAAGATTTTTATCATTCCAATTATCAATATCATTTCTCCACTTTTCTAATTGTCTTTTGTACAGACCTAAAAGCTTTTCATGATATTTTTTAATTGGAAATACTTTTCTACTTCTCATTTTAATTTATCAACTAAACTTTCTGCTAATTCAATAGCTGTTTCATGTATCACAGTTGCAAGAGCATATTGTTCTTGTTGGTGTAAGTTTTCTTGCATTTTAATTAAAGCATTAAAACAATCACAAACTTCTTGTAACTTCCTGTGATCTATCTTTTCTTCATCAGAAAAATACATCATATTAACCACTCCTTAAATTGTTCGCCCATTATTTCAGTAGCGATGTTAATTTTAGAACGAAGACTTTTAATAATATTTTCATCTACCGTTCCCTCACAGATTAGATCGACATAAGTGACTTTCTTTTCTGTACCAATTCTATGATTTCTAGCTTCAGCTTGTTCTCTTATTTCAAGATCATAGTCGTTAGAATAAAATATCATAGTACTGGCTATATTCAAAGTAAGACCGTATCCACCTGTTCGTGGGTGTCCTACTAAAAATCTCATGTGATGATTAGGGTCCTTAAATCTTTCTAATATTTTAGGTCTTTCAATAGAAGGTGTTTCACCATAAAAACCCTCTGCTGAACCCTGTCCATATTTCTTATCTAAGGCTTCAATAACTGTTCTAATATTGTGTCGATACGAACACCAAATAATGACTTTTCCGTCTGACTCTTCAACTGTATCTATTAATTCTTTTATTCTATTTTCAGAAAAGTCTATTAATTTTCCTTCATCAGTGGTCATATAACCACAAGCAATTTGATGTAATCTTTTTAATTGAGCAATTAATGTAGCAGTGGTTAATTGTTCACCATTAATTTCTGCTAAGGCTAACTTCTTCATCATGACGTAGGCTCTTAATTGAGTCTCGGTCATCGGTACGCGTCTCTTCATATAAATTTTATCAGGCAAATCTAGGGCTTCATCTTTTGTAACACGATAAGAAAAATTTCTAATTTTATTAGTTAACTCATCAAGTCTTTTATATCCTGTGACTTTATTAAAACTTCTTCCACCAAAACTTAATTTAACTTGCTCACAGTATCTTGCTTTAAAAGTATAAATAGAACTAAACCCTAATAAGTCTTCATTTAAAAAAGCACATTGAGAATATAAATCTTCAGGTGATTTTGTAATTGGAGAACCTGTTAAGATAACTCTGTATCGAGCATAAGAACCAATCTTAATACATCTTTTTGTTCTTTTTGCTGAACCATTTTTTATAATAGTTGACTCATCAACACACATTAAAGTTTTATCTGTGTAGGTAAATTTTTCTGCAACAGAACTACCGTTCTTAGTAATGATCGCATCTATATTCATTACCAAAACTTTTAATTTATTATCAATAGCAAATAATTTTGATTTAATTTCTTCTTGTTCTTTTTTTGTTTTAGCACCTTCCCACACATGAACATCATATTCAATATGATCTGCTAAATGTTTTCCTATTTCTTCTTTCCAATTGTATTTAATTCCATTGGGACAAATGACTAAAAGATTATTTACTTTGCCATTATCAAATAAAATAGAGATACCGTCTATGAGGACTTTTGTTTTTCCACAGCCCATTTCCATAAATAAAGCATATTCAGGAATATTTTTTTCAAATGAATTCATCATTCCAGCAAGACCAATTAATTGATGTTGCATAGGTTTAGTTTTAAACTTGTATTTTTCTAATAACATTATAAATTCTAATTCTAATAGAGAATATAATACATGAGTGAAAAAAGTAAAGTATATGTTATACAAAATGTTTTAAGAAAACAACTTGACGGTACATTAAGATCATTAGACTATTCTCAAGCTGAAAGATTTGGAGAAATTATTTTCTTGTTTGACGGAATTAAACAGGTGGTAATGTCCCCACAGCCTACAATTAGGAAATTAAAATCTCTTCTAAAAGACTTTAAAGACAACGATTATTTACTTTTAGTAGGAGATCCTGCATTGATAGGCTTGACAACTGCTGTTGCAACCACTATATGTAATGGTAGATATAATATGTTAAAATACGATAGAATAGAAAGAGATTACTTTCCAATTCGTGTTGACATTTATAATTAAGAATAAGAAAGGAAATTAATATGGCTATTAATTTAAGACGTGACGAGAAAGACTTCCAAGTAACAGAAGTCGATCCTATTTCTAAAGCTTCCCAGGATTACCTGAAAGCTGAAAAAGAAGTAGAAGATTTAGAGGCTTTAATAAAAGTAAAAAAAGAAGTTCTTAGAAAAGCAAATGAAAACTTAGTTCAATTGTTTGAAGAACGTGGTGTTACTTCCATTAAAATGACTAATGGTAGTACAGTAGAAATCAAACCTTTTTATACAGGCTCTATTACAGAAGAGAAAAAAGAAGAAGCTTTTGAATGGCTTCGTGAAAAAGGTTATGAGGACTTGATTAAAAATCAAGTCATAGTAAAATTTGGTAGGGCTGAAGATGATAAAGCACAAAAACTTTTTTCAGATTTAGCTAACCAAGGGTTAGACACTGACAGAACTGTTAAGGTCGAACCGTCTACTCTTAGAGGTTTCATTCGTGAAATGTTAGAGGGTGGAAAAGAACTTCCTATCGATACTTTTGGAGTATTTGTAGGACATAAAGTTAAAATCCAGAAAGGAAAATAAAAATGACAGACGCAAGTAAAAAGCAACAGCAAGTAGTTAAAGAAGAAAAGGGAAAGAGTGTAGCAACAATCTCAACATTGTTGAGGGCAGGCCCTTCTCTATCAAAGAGGGAGGCTGAAGATTTTCAGATTCCTTATTTAAATATATTAAGTAAAGGCGCACCCCAATTAGAGGAAGATGACGGTAAGTTTATTCCTGGGGCTAAGTTAGGACAGATTTTTAATACTGTATCTAACAAGGTTTATGACTCCTTACATGTTTTACCTGTTTATTATCGTAGACGATTTGTTGAATGGTTTGAACGTGGTGAAGGATCAGGTGCACCTGTTAATATTTATACACCTGAACAATTCCAAAAATTTCAAATGGAAGGAAAAATTATTCGTGGTGATGATAACAAAGAACGCTTTATAGGAAAACCTGACACCTATATTGAAAACACTGCTGAACACTATGTTATCGTTTTAGAAGAAAACGGTATGTGGAGTAAAGCAATCATCAAAATGAAATCCACTCAATTGAAAAAATCAAGAACTTGGAATTCAATTATGTCTAATCAAAGACGTATTGACGGTGATGAAATTTATCAGCCAAAAGACTTTGCTCGTTCTTATATTTTAGCGACAATTAAAGAAAAGAACGCTAAAGGTTCTTGGCATGGTTGGGTAATAACTGAAGGCGATTGGATTGATCAATTAAATAGACCTAAGGTCGAAGATATATATCAAGATGCTATTCAGTTTGAGAAATCAATTCACAGTGGTGATATTGAGGTTACTCCAACTAATGATGAACAAGTTTCCTCGCAAGGGGAAGCCTCCAAGAATGGTGACGACATACCATTCTAATTAATAGCCGCGTAAAGATTGAGAGAAGTTTATTTGTTTCCTTCTCTCAATGGTTGGGGTGTGATTTTATAGTCCTCCTTTTTTTCACGCCCCAATCAAATAAAAACAAAAAAGCTATTAATATGAGAGGTAGATATGGAGCCAGAATTAGTTAAAAAATTTAAAGATATCTTTACAGGCTTAGAGAGAGCCCACGGTGTCTTTGAAAAGAAAAACGAACCACAAGAAGGTGCAAAAGTGGAAGCACACATGAAAACGGTCCACGAAGCACCGACCATTGAAAAGTTTGAAAAACACCTTAAAGGTGAATACCCTGCTATGGGTATCGTTCCGATCAACGATGATGATCAGTGTAAGTTTGGTGCAATTGATATTGATGTATATCCTTTGGACCACAAAGCTTTACAGAAAAAAATAAAGCAAAAAAAGTTTCCGTTAACTATGTGTCTATCCAAAAGTGGTGGTGCACATTTATATTTATTTACCAAGGACTATGTCTCTGCCAAAGATATGCAAACTAAGTTAAGTGAAATGGCAACAGCGATTGGATATCCTAAAGCTGAAGTATTTCCTAAACAGATTGAATTATATCATAGAGAAGGAGAAGAAAAGAGAGACACAGGAAGTTGGATTAATTTACCTTACCACGGAAGAAGTCGATATTCCTTAGATGAAAATGGTAAAGGATTAAGTTTAGAAGAATTTTTATCTCACTACGATAGCATCGTTGTTGGTACTCTCAAATCGATTAAAACCGATTTCAAGAACGAAGTTATTAAAGACGGACCTCCATGCCTACAAATACTCACTGAACAAGGTGTTTCCGATGGCTCACGGAATAATGCCTTGTTCAATGTAGGTGTTTTTTATCGTAAATCAGAACCTGATAACTATAAAGAATTAATTGAAGAATATAATAGAAACTATGTTAATCCTCCTTTGAAATCAGATGAAGTTTTAATAGTTATTAAACAAGTTAGTCAAAGCGACAATAACGGTGCACCCAAATATATGTATCGTTGTTCGCAACCACCTATTGAGTCTTTGTGTAATAAGAGACTTTGTAAGAAAAGAAAATTTGGTATTGGAAGTGAAGGAGATAGAGATCATCCTGTTTACTCTGATTTAAAAGTTTATAAGTCTGATCCTCCAAGATACTTTTTAAATGTTGATGATCGAAGAATAGAGATTGCTAATACAGAAGATTTGATGACTCATAAAAAAATTATTCAAGCTTGTTTAGAACAATTGAATACAGGAATTATGAACATGAGTTCAGCAGAATGGAATCAAACATATAGTGAATTGTTTGAGTCTATTTCCATAGATTACCCTCCTGAAGAAGTAACTAAAAAAGGAGAGTTTAAAGAATTGTTAGAAGAGTTTTGTCTACATCAAGGTGAAGCATTAACAATAGCAGATATATTCTTAGGTAAGTCTTATACAGAGGAAGGCTATACTTATTTTGCTTTGAAAGATTTAATGGATCATTTGAAAAGAAATGACTTTAAAGAAGCAAGACCATGGGTAACAATGAGACTGAAAGAAGAATATAACGCTACGGATTTAATTAGAACAATTAAAAACACTAGAGTCAGGCTTTGGAGAATACAACAACTTACTATTGAAGAAGTTGAATTAGATATTCCTGATATGAAAAAAGAAAACAAAGAGGAGGAAATACCGTTTTGAAAAAACTTACATCACAAGTACAAACTGATCACATCACCGATGAGATTAGTAGAATGTTTGACTATCAATTTGAAGGTCAAACTGAATTTACTTTACCTGAGTTTAAAAAACCAACAGAAGAATTTAATATTGGTTTAATTGTTGGTGCATCAGGAAGTGGTAAATCAAATTTATTAAAAGAATTTGGAGAAGAAGAGAATATTGAATGGGACCACAATAAAGCTGTGTGCTCTCATTTTGAATCCCCTGACGAGGCTCAAGATCGATTATCCTCAGTAGGATTTAATTCTATTCCCTCTTGGATGCGACCTTATCATGTTCTTAGTACAGGAGAGAGATTTAGATCGGACCTTGCTAGAAGAATAAAAGATAATGCAGTGATAGATGAATTCACTAGTGTAGTAGATAGAAATGTTGCTAAGTCTTGTTCTAATGCTCTACAAAAATTTATTAGAAATAAAAACTTTAAGAACGTTGTGTTTGCTTCTTGTCATTATGACATTATTGATTGGCTTCAACCTGATTGGGTATTTGATACTAATTCAAGCAAGGTGACAACAAGGGGGTTACTTAGGCGACCCAAGATCGTTTTGGAAGTCGTTCCTTGTTCCCACAAAATTTGGTCATACTTCGCTGAACATCACTATCTCACAGGAAACATCAGTACAGCTACACGATGTTGGATCGCAACCTGGGAAGGAACAGTCGTTGGTTTTTCGTCAGTTGTCTTTTTTCCCTCAGGAACAATCAAAGAAAAAGCATGGAGGGAACACAGAACAGTGATACTTCCTGACTTTCAAGGATTAGGTTTAGGAGTTCGTTTATCGGAGGCAGTGGCAAAACAATTCACGGTCCTCGGTCATCGATTCTTTTCTAAAACAGCACATCCAAGATTAGGTGAATATCGAGAAGCGCACCCTGATAAGTGGAGACCGACTACTCATAACAGACAAAATAGAAAGAAAGATTATGAGAAAGAACTAAAAAGATTAGAAAAAGGTGAAACTAAAATAAGAACTTTTGGTGGCTATTCACAAGAGTTAAGAGAAAAACATAAAGAGAGGGTTTGTTACGCACATGAGTTTATTGGTTAAAAAATCCCCTATCGTGGTCATCGGTCCCCCAGGAACAGGAAAGACTACCTTTATTTTAAATAAGATAGAAGAATACTTAACAAATGGTGTAGGTATTGATGAGATAGCTTTTTTCTCATTTTCTAATAAAGCTGTTGATGAAGCAAAAGAAAGAGCTTCTCAAAAATTTAAAGTACCTATGAGTCACTTAGAACACTTTTGTACTTTACACTCTTTTGCTCTCAGACAAATGGGACTGACAAGAGAGCATATTATGAGTAACAATGATTGGAGGAATGTATCAAATGAACTTCGTATTAGTATTAACGTTAATAATGATGACGACATATTTTTCAACAATTACGATGATAAGTATGTTGACTTAATTGAAAAAGCTAAGAGAAGAAATGTCTCTCTTAGAGATTGTTGGGCCATGTTTGCCAAGGATATTATTTGGCATAAATTAGAATACATAGAGAAAGGATTAAAGGAATATAAAAATAATGGTTATGAGAAATTTACAAGTGGAACTAATGGATACATTGTTAAAGACCAAGGACCTAAAGTAGATTTTACAGATTTAATTAAAAACTATGTAGAGGGAAGTTATTTTAAAAGTTTTAAAGTAGTTTTCTTTGATGAGTCTCAAGATATGTCAACGATTCAATGGCTTATGGCAGAGAAGATTTGGAATAATTCAGATATATCTTATATCGCTATGGACCCCAATCAGGCTATTTATACTTGGGCTGATGCAGATGTGGGTAAAGCTTTACAAGTAAAAGAAGAAGCAAAAGAATTAATTGTTTTAGATCAATCTAAAAGAGTTCCTAGAAAAGTTTGGGAAGTAGTTAATAGAGTAGAAGAACAGATTATTGGTTATGATGATATTAAATGGTCACCAGCCAATAGAGACGGTTCGGTAGAATTTATTAGAGGTATCTATCATTTAAACATGGACCACGGTTCATGGTTAATTATGGGTAGAACACGATCCATTAGAGATGACTTAGAAGAAGTAATGGTGAAGAAAAATGTTTTCTTTAGGGTAAAACTTAAAGACAATAAATATAGATATTCTGTAAAGACTCAGGAAAGGAATGCTATTTTAACTTGGCAAGACTTAATGAGATCAGAAAAGAACGAGGTTCCAATAAGGTTAATTGAGAACTTATATAAATGTTTAGGAAAAGAATTTGTTGCTCGTGGTAATAAGAAATTAATTGCTGAACAGCGAAAAGCTTTTCCTGATAAAAAATTATCTTTTATTAATTTAAGAGATAACTTCGGACTATTAGCTGAGTTTGGTACGCCTTGGACAGAAGTAATGACAACGATCAGTACAGAGACAAAAGCGTATTTAGAAAACTTAGAACAAAGAGGAGAGAATCTAGCTTTAGAACCTAGAGTTACTTTATCTACTATTCATCAACAAAAAGGTGGAGAAGCAGAGAATGTAATTGTTTCTTTAGACATAGGAAGAATGGCGTATGAGGAGTATCGTAAAAATCCTATTAACGAACATAGATTATTTTATGTTGCGTTTTCTAGAGCAAAAGAAAATCTCTATATAATAACACCACAATCAAGAGAGGCTTATAGAATATGAGTAAACAAATCGGAATGTTTAAACCACAATCAGAATGGGTTCCACCAATGGATTTCCCAAATATTAAAGATGCAGACAAGATTGCAATTGACTTAGAAACAAGAGACCCAAACATTATGGACAAAGGCCCAGGTTGGGCTACTAATGACGGAGAGATTATTGGAGTTGCTATTGCTGTGGAAGGTTGGAAGGGATATTATCCTATTCGCCATGAAACAGGATTTAACCACGATCCACGGGTCGTGTTTGATTGGCTGAATGAAATGCTCTCAGGAGAAGGAGAGAAGATAGCCCACAACGCCACCTATGACTTTGGTTGGTTAGAAGCTGAGGGAGTTAAATGGAATGGTCGTATCATTGATACAATGATCGCAGCTCCTTTGATTAATGAAAATAAATATAGTTATTCTTTAAATGCAGTAGCTAAAGAATACCTAGCTGAAGGTAAAAATGAGTTTCTTTTAAATGAAACAGCAGCACAATGGGGTGTTGATCCCAAGGCTGAGATGTACAAAATTCCTTCTCAATATGTAGGTGAATATGCTGAACAAGACGCTGTTCTTTCTTTAAAGTTATGGAATAGATTAAAGCCTGAAATAACTCAACAAGACTTACAAACAGTCTTTGATTTAGAAACAGATTTAATTCCTATTTTGATGAAGATGAGAAAGAAAGGTGTACGAGTTGATTTAGATAAATTAAAAAAAGCAGAGAAATCTTTTATTAAAAGAGAGAATGAAATGCTTGATTATGTTTTTAAAGAAACAAACTTAAAGTGTGATATATGGGCTGCTAGGTCCATTGCTACAATCTTTGATCAATGTAAGATTGATTATCCTAAAACAGACAAAGGAAATCCTTCTTTTACAAAAAGCTTTTTAGAGTTTCATCCTCATCCAATACCTAAAGCTATTGTTCAAGCTAGAAACTTCAACAAGGCACGGACCACGTTCCTTCACACAATAGAAAAGTATCAGCATAAAGGAAGAATACATGCCAATATAAATCAGTTACGAACAGAAAATGGTGGTACGCTGACAGGTCGATTTAGTTATTCTAACCCTAACCTTCAGCAAATTCCTTCTAAGGATGATGCTGAATCTGATATTAAAATTGGTACTTTGGTTAGAGGATTATTTATTCCTGAAGAAGGAGAGAAGTGGGGTTCTTTTGACTACTCTCAACAAGAGCCACGACTCGTGAGCCATTATGCTAATGTAGTTAACTTAGAAGGTGCTGAAAAGATCGTTAAAGCCTATAATGAAGACAAAGAAACGGACTTCCACACAATCATGGCTGAGATAGGAAATATCTCTCGTAAGAGCGCTAAAACCATAAATTTAGGCCTATTTTATGGCATGGGAGTAGGAAAGCTGTCAGATCAACTAGGTATTGATCCTGAAGAAGGTAAATCTTTAATTAAACAATATAATGAAAGAGTTCCTTTTGTAAGACAGTTAGCTGATGCAGTTTCCGATCATGCTCAGAAAAAAGGTGCAGTTAAAACATTCTTAGGAAGAAGATGTCGTTTTGAATTATGGGAACCTAAGGCATTTGGGTCCTATAAGGCATATCCTTTGGATAGAGCTAAAGAAGAATATGGTGAATATACTCCTTTAAAAAGATCAGGAACCTATAAAGCTTTGAATAGATTAATCCAAGGATCAGCAGCCGATCAAACTAAAAAAGCAATGATTGATCTAGAGAAAGAAGGAATTATTCCAATGATTCAAATTCATGATGAACTAGCTATTAGTTTTGACGGATCAAAAGAAGTTCAAAATAAAATAGTAGAAGTTATGGAAAATACTATTGAGATGACGGTTCCTTCTAAGGTAGATGTAGCAATTGGAAACAGTTGGGGAGAAGCACAATGAAATGTTGGCATTGTAAAACAGAACTTAATTGGAATGGTGATTATAGTATCGATAACGATGATGATGATTATCAAATGGTAAGTCACTTGACATGTCCTAATAAGACGTGTCAGTGTTTGACACAAGTCTTTGTTCCTAAAGTTTTAGAAAAAAAGAAAGAAAGAGAAAGAGAAATTTTATTAAAAGTTATTAAAGGAAGTTTAAATTAAAATGGACAAAATTAATCCTAATTATTATAAAAACAAAACAATAGAAACAATTGAAGCTATTGAATCTCAATTAACTAAAGATGAATTTATTGGGTATTTAAAAGGTCAGATATGGAAATATTTGGCTAGACATAGAGAAAAGAATGGTGTTGAAGATATTAGAAAAGCTCAATGGTACTTAAATAAATTAGAAAAGATGTTGTCAGTAGACGGAGTATCTTAATAGGAATGGCAACGAAAAGTTAATAAATAAGATTTTATTGCAAGTAGCACCTGATCTAAAAACTCTTTTACAAAATACACACAAAGTTACCTTCCTGTGAATAAGTCGTTGCCATTCTTGTAATTATAATAACATATCTGATCTGCAAAACAAACACTTCTTTAAATTTTTTCTGTGGATATAAATCTGTCATGCATGTTTACACAGACGAAGACTTAAAATTTATTAATGGAGAAAATAATGTTTAACTTAACTACTAAGGCAATGAATCACTTTTTAAACTTCTTTAACAAAGAAGATAAAGACAAAGAAATAAAACAATTTTGTCAGGCAGAATATAAAAAAGATTGGTATGCTGCTTATATGACCTTTAAAGAAGAAGGTCAGTTCCCTAAGTTTTATAGAAGAACTTTATAGGAAAAGGGGCTTACGCCCCTAATCTTATAGTTTTGTATTTTCAATAATTGAAGCTAATTCTTCGCAGCGTTTGGGTGTTTGTTTATACCACTTAGAGTCCTTCATTTCATTGGCCGCATCTTTCCAACGTTTAACTCGTATATTTTTCCACATCTTTTTGAAATTTCGGACACCTTGGATTCCTAATTGAAAAACCATTTCCACGATTACTTCACCCACATGTTGTGGTAATTCATGTCCTACACATTCTGTAATTAAAAGATCAGCGCCTGCAGCGGCTCTGTTTAGATCAATATCAAATAATTCATCTATTTCTTCTCTAGAAATCTTCTTTCCCTCAGGAAATCTACTTCTTTCATGAGGTTGTATCAAATGGCCTATGCCAATTGTGGCTTTGCCTAAACTGTCTAAATATAATTGGTCAACGCAACCTTCATGGGCACGGACCCTATTTTTTAGTGTCTCTGTAAGTTCTATCATTTTGCACCTATTCCCCAATATTCTTCATGAGGATCTTTCTCTACCTTTCTTTTAAATAAGTTTATTATAATTTGGAATAATTTCATTTATTTGAATTTATAACCTAAGCCAGCGTATTTGTCTATACTTCCTCCATTTTTTGCAAAAATTCCTGTTGGTTGATTAATAGTTCCTTCTTTAATTCCTTGAATATCTTCTAGGGTTAGTTCAGGACTTAATTGAAAAATATCTCTCATGTCATAAATTGATTGAGGGTCCATTGATTTAAGTTGTCTCATCTTATTAATTCGATCAATGTCTGATTGAGAAGCATCGACTAAGTATTGGTTTTCAAAAAATTTATTTTCACTTAAAGGAGGTATACTTGGTAATCCTACACCTGTAAATCCTTCAGGTAAGTAACCACCTATTCCTGATTGATCATATAAAAAAGGATACTCTTGTTGAAATTGTTGATTAGACATTTCATTTGGTTGTATCTGAGGAGTTGTATAAGAAGGAAAGATCATTCCTCTATCATTGGCTACAGGTATCTGTGTTTGAATTCCTTGATTATATCCACCAAAATATCCTCTATCTTCAGGACTGACTCTAGGAAATTGATATTGGGTTTCAATTCCTTGAGGTGTTTGACTAGGACTAAAATATCCTCTAACTTTATCCCAAATACCTTTAACAGCACCTGTAATTCCTACCTTACCTTGCATAGCTTGATCTATTAAATTAGGAATCAAACCTTTTTGACGAACTATTTGTCCACCTGTTGTTGTTGGAGTTCCTTGAGCATTAGGGTCGTAAGAAAGTGTGTTATAACCTGAAAACAATCCTCTACCAACATCACCCATTAATTGTTTAAAAGTAGGTGCTTGAGCAGTAAAGAATCTTTCTTGTCCTGTTGTAGGATCTTTATAATAAGTAGAAGCCAAAGGTGTTCCTACTTTGTTTGCTTCGTCTCCATAATTTTCTCTAAAAGTTGCAGGTCTGTCATATTTAACATTAGCTTGTTTATACTCTTTAACTAAATCACTAAAGGTCTTATCACTGCCAATTTTTTTTGCATAATCAGAAGCTTGTTTTACTTCTGACAAAGCACTTTTACTAAGGCTTTTACTTTTTCCACCTTTTTCACTGCTTTTAAATTTTTCTGAAGGTCCTTTTGCCATTATGCTACCACCTGTGGTCTTTTAAATTTTTTAGATTCATAAACATCAACTATACCACCCTCAGCCGCATTAAAAAGAGGCATTCCAATTGACTCTAATCCAGCCACTGTCTGTGGATTTATTTGTTGGTTTTGTCCTCCACTGATCGAAGGAATATTAATAGGTTGAATTATACTTGCTAAGTTGCCCGTGCCTCGTGTGGTTTCAGGAACAGGCATTTTTGGTCTATTAGGAATAGTAACTGATGCTCCTGTTTTAGCTGGAATAGTTAAATCATCTTTATCTAATCCTTCTTCTAATTCAAGTTCAGGAAGAGGTCTTTCAGCATCTTTGTCAGGCATATCTTCAATGGCTATTTTTTTTATTTCACCAATAAAGTTCATATAATCTTCAATATTTTTTCTTTGTTCACCAGCATAGTTTCCTGCTTCTTCTGTTAAATGATCTAAAGTAATGTCTAACAGTTTTATAGCTGAGTTATAACTTTGAAAATAAGGAATTCTAGAGTCTAAAGCTTCAAATAAAAATTTTGTATTTTGAGGATTAGCAAGTATTTTTGTAAGACCTCTCATACCTAATATAGTTCCTAATGAAAATTTAGTTCCTGAATTGGCTACATCACCATAGCCAAAAATATGAAGACCTAAAAGAGTGCTTAATCCACCAAAAACAGATGCTCTTCTTAGCATTGTCGCTGCATCAGGGACATAAACACTTCCATGTTTTTCTAATAAATAAACTAAGTCTGTAAAATCTTTTGGATTAATATTTTTTCCTTGGGGTGATTTAGAGAAAAGTTCTAATGCCCTTAAAAATCCTTCTTCTTTAGGTCCTTTAGTGCCACCTTTTACATAAGCTTCAAAACTAGGTAGTCCTAAGTTTTCTCTAAATTTTTTAGGATCAAAATTTAAGTAATTAAAACTTCTATCTGCTGTCGCCCCACCAGGAGAACCTTTTACTTTTGCTGTATTTTCCAAAGCATCATCTAAATATTTTCTAATAAAACTACCAAATAAAGCATCATCTTGTCCTATTAACTTATATAAATCATCAACGGATTCTTTAGAACCAAGACTTAAAACATCTTTTACTATTTCACTGTAATATTTGTTACCTTCTTCAGTTAATTTAATGTCAAATATATTTTTCTCACCTTTAGAAATTTCTTTTGCCATAGGTCTTTCATATAAAGAAACTCCTTCAAAGAATTTACCATCACTTTCAAAACCAACTTTAAAAGTTTTTTTAGCAAAATCGTATCTTTTTTTAATAGCTTCAGCTATGTCTTTAGGAATATTAGATAAATTAAGGTTTTCAATAGAACGCTCTGCTGATTTTTTTAATTCAATAATATCGCCTACTGAAGCACCACCTTCACTAGAATAACTTTTACTTTGAGCATTCCCTAATGTTTTAGTAATAAAATTTCTTACATCTCTTACAGGAATAAAATTTTTATAAGCATATTCATCGTAAAATACTTTTGCTGCTTTATATGCTTCTGTATAATTTGGATTACTTGTTTTGATGTTCATTCCACCAGCGTTTTGAATTATTTCTTTAGCTTTGTCTAATAAAAAAGGAAGTTCTTCAGATCCTTGTTTATATTTTGTGTTTCTAACAGGAACAATATTAGAATCAAATTTAACTACTGTCCCTTTACCCATGGCTAAATCTTCAAATGCTTTCCATTGTTTAGCGTTAAAATATCTCCATTTTTTATATACATCAGAAGATGTTTGAATAATCTGTCTTCCTAAATCACTTGCTGTTGTTCCTGTAGGAGCATAAGAATAGAAAAATTCATCTAACATTGTCAAAGCTTGACCTGCTCTTTTTTTAATAGCACTTTGTAATGGACCTGCTACTAAAGGAAAAACACCCCCTGTTTGTAAAAATACCTTACCAAAACCTTGGGTTGCAAAATCAGCAATATAAGTATCTAAGTTTAAATTCTTTGCCATTTGCCAAACATCTTTGGCTGTTTTATCTACTTTTACTAATCCTCTTTTAACTAAATAAGGTATAGTTCCAAACCCTAAACCTAATGCAGCAAAACTAGCTTCTGTTTGTAGGTCCTCAGGTAGTTTTTTCCATATCTCTTCTACTGTTTTTTCTTCACCAGTAATCTTACCTTGTATGTAATCATAAGCCTGTCTAGCTTCTGTACCACCCAATATACCTCCTAAGGTATACATAACTATATTTTTAATAGGAGTTATTTTACCACCAAAAGATTTTATAGCCTTATCACCTATTTTTTTAGCTATGTCATAGCCAATAACAGAACCTGGGATAGAAGCAATATCTCTATCTAACCCTATTAACTCTAATCCTTTTTTTAACTGTGCTTCATCTTCAGGTAATCCTGATTTTTGTCTTTTAAAATCTATTCCAAATATATTAGTAAAAAACTCATCTACTTTATCGTAACTACTAGGATCAACTACTTGATAATTTTCTTCAATGTCAGAGTCACCAATATAAGCATATCCGTCTTTTATTCTAAATAAGTTTTTAGGAAAAGAATCAAACTCTATTTTTGTTTCTACAGGAATTAAATCAGCAAAGTTATCTTCAGGAATATCGACAGGTTGATAGTTTTTTGAGCCTGGAATTAAATCCGAAAAATTATCAATAGTCCCTAAATCTTCTTTAGGTGGAGGGGCAGAAAACTCTTCAGCCATTTTCCCTCCTATTCTATTCCTTTGATTTGCTTTAACCTATCAATTACAGCGTTAGGATCAGCCCCTTGAACAACAGCACTGATAGCATTTTTAATGTCAGGATCATTCATTGAAAGATTTTTTAATTCATCAGGAAGCATTTGTTGAATTAAATTGAACTGTTTTAAATTGAACTCATCTGTTTTCTTTTCTTTTGGCATGTTAAATATTTCAGGAATTTTATAATCTTTTTTCTCTACACCTTGAAGCAAGTCTCTTTGATCATTTGCTTTTTGAGCCATTTCTTCCCATATCTGTTTTAAAGAATCCATTGCTCTTGAAGCGTTTCCTACTCCAGTAATGTTCATAGAATTTTTAACTAAATTTATCTCTCTAACAGGATTTGATTTTCCTGTTTGTTCTCTTCGAACAGATGCAACAGAAGTAGCAATAGAATCTTCTAAAGACATGATTTGGTCTACAACAGGCTTTAAGAAAAAGTCTTCAAAAGGAATATTAAAATCATATCCTAATCCTTTAAAGACATCGTCTAAAGCACCAATAACACCTTTTCCTACTCTTGTTCCTGAACCAAAGATTCCAAAGTATAAAGGATTTTCATAAGCTAATTGATACATCTTCTCAATATTTTCCATAGCTGTCTCAGCTTGAGATAGTTTACCTTTTGCTAGTTCAGCATACTGACTTTGTGCTCCATATTGAGGAGTAATATCCCCATAGCTTTTTGCAAACTCTTCTGTTACTCCAATAACTTCGTTTTGTCCTTCTCCTTCAGGAGGAGTTCCGTCTTTTCTAGAAACTATTCCACCATCTTTTTCTTTTTGAATAGGTACAATAGGATTAATTGTAATAGGAACATTTGGACTAAAACTCATTCCTGAAATTTTTTCAAATTTGAAAAGAGGTTTAGCTGCAACATCTGCATTTAACGCTTCATTTTGTAACCTATTGAATTCTGCAATACCTTCTGGTGTTGATATATCTATAACCTTTGTTTTTGTTTTCTGTACACCGTTTTCAATAACAGGGTAAGTAACTGTATATTCATTTTTCTTACTTGTATCGGCTTTAGTAATATCAATTTCACCTGTAGGTTTTATTTGAACCACACTTCCTACTGGAAAATTAGATAAATCTATATCTACTCCTGTCATCCCTTTAATCTTTTCTGTTAATTCTGCATTAGCTTCATCAGAGCCTCCTACAACACCAATAGGTGATACCTTTTTACCTTCCATTTCCATTTGTTTTAAAAGTACATCTTTCATAAATGTTTGTTGGAATTCTTTTTCTTTTTGTTTAGCTGCTTTTTCAGCAATTAAAGCATCACTGGCTAGTTTTAAAGAAGACTGTTTTAAAGGAGTCGATGCAGAAGCAATTTTAGGTAGGATATCTGCATAATCAGCAATAGTACCTGTTATAGTTCCTTCTTCTCCTGTTAAAGGAGCTCCTGATGCCATTCTTAATCCTTGTTTAATTATAGGAGTAAACAAAGAAGCTTTTTGCATAGCACCATATTCAGGAAATATATTTTGTAATTCACTGTAGTATTGTTTAGTAACTTCACCTAAATCAGTTGAACCTGTTTGTCTATAAGCAATCCCACCGTTTGCCATAGGCATTGGACCTTGCATCATCATCTCTTGTCCTTGAGGAGCAGTTGCAATACCTTCTTGCTGAGCACCTTTTTGTTCTTGTAATTCAAAGACAGGTTGAACTAAAGTTAAAACAGATAAAGGAGTTGCTTGAGCATCAGCTTCACCTACAACACCTGATAGTTCACTGATTCTTCCTTCAAGTGGTACTTCATCACCACGAATCTCGTTCATTAATTGTACATATTTTTCAGGGGAAACTTTAGCGATACCTTCTTCAGACGGTCCACGATCCACGGTCATTTCTTCTTCTTGATCTAATCCTGAAGCGATTCCAGTGGCTTCCATTTCACCACCTTGAGCTTTTTGTTGTATCTCTACTATCCCTTTATAAGGGTCAAATCTAAAGTTTGGATTATTAGACAGAAATTCCTGAAGCTTATCTTTATCGACTCTTAATGGAGTAGGGGGTCTTTGTTTGTCTGTTGTAAATACATCAGAAACTTTATCCAATATTGTTTGGCCTCCTATATTCATTAAATTTAAAAGTTTATCTAAGGTAGACCTTTGTGAACGGTCTGGTGGTTGTCTTGTTGGAAGCTGTTTAATAAATTCTAACTCTCCACTTTTAACTTTTTCGTAAATTTCAGGAGTCATTTCCAATATAGCAGTTTGTCCTGTTGAGGCTACTCTAAACTCTCCCATATTACTTCTAATAGAAGAAGGTTCTTCTAGTTCAATAGGAGTTCCTGTTAAAGGACCACTCATTGGTTCAATTTCATTTGTTTTAGGGTTTCTAACATAGGTATGACTAAACTCTTCAAAAGGTTGTTTTAATAAATCACCTAATTGTCTTTGTGCATTATCTGACTCTTGATCCCCTATGATTCCTCTAAATTTTTCAGTGTCTTTAATATTTTCTAATAAACTCATTAAATCTGCTGATCTCTCTCCTGTAGAAGGAGTTCCTGATTGTCTCATTGCAATAGGACTTGATTGCGCTTGTGTCTCAGACATAAATTTTTGATATAACTGACCTATGATTTGTTCTTTATCAGGGCTTTGCATTAATGCTTGTAATTGTTCAGGACTTAAATTGCTTTGTAGATATTGCACAAAAGCTTGTTCACTAGAATTTTCACCACCCATAGGACTTCCCATTTGTCTAAACAAAGGTCTTTTCATAACTGTGTTCATCATTAGAATAATCCTCCTCCCATATTACTTAAAGCATTGTATTGACCTAATGCTCCAAGGCCTGCAATACCGTAGCCTGCGATTTGAGCTAAAGGAGAGGCAGTAGTAGTAGGTGCTGTTTGTGTTTGAATTGTTTGAGCACTAGTCGGAGCTCCTTGATAGATGTCTGATAAGAAACCTAATCGTTGATAAGGCTCATATAAGTTTTGAACTTGAGACGCTCTTTGAGCTTCTAATTGAGCTTGACCTGGAGTAAATGTTCCTGTTAGAGGATCAGTGTATCCAAACTGTTGGGTCAAACCACCGAGTCCTAATAATGTATTAATATCTTGTGTTCCTAATTGTTGACCTAGAGCTCCCATTTGAGCTTGTTGTCCTGCGAATGTTCCATATTGAGGAGCCAATGCACCGAGACCAGCGGCTGACGCTTGTTGTCTTGCTCCTAATTGTTGTTGTGCATTTAAAAAATTTTGAGCTTGAGCTTGAGCTAATGCTGAAGCACGATTTCTCTCTAACTCTGCTCTTTGAACGCCTTCTCTTCCACCACCAAAAGCACCAGCACCAATTGCTTGAGCGGCCGCTCCTTGTCCTGCAATATCGTATGCACGATTAATCTCAGCTTGAATCGCTTCTTGATAAGGATTCATGTAAGGTTGAAGTTGTGCCATAGTTGGAGCTTGACCAATATCTGTGTAAGCTGTGGCTGCTTGACCTAACGTTCCGAGGCCCGCGGCTTGTGATTGAAGAGCACTTGCTAGATAAGGTTGATAAGCACCAATTCCTGTTTCTCCTAAACCAATCGCTCTTTGTTGTTGTGGACCGAGGCCCGCGATTTGTTGTTGAGGTAATCCTGCTCTAACAGGTCTTTGAATAATATTTCCTTGGGCATCTTTGACAGGTTGTCCTGTAATAGGGTCAATAACATTCTCCATAATAGGAGCACCTGAAGCATCATATTGATATCCACCAACAGGCATTTCAGCTAACGCTTTAGCTGTATCTAAAAGACCAAGTTTCCTAGCTTCTACTTCAGGAGCTTCTCTTACAATTTGTTCAGTTGTTGTTACCATTATGCCATTCCCATACTTTGTTGTGATAAAGTACCACCATTTTCTAAATTTTTCATCATTTTATACATCCTTTTTGCCCCTTCTTTTCTAGAACCATTACCAGCGTTTCTCACTGCTTGAGCAGTCATTACGAATTCACCATCGCTTAACATTGCTGGAATGTCATCTGATGTTCCTGTTCCAGGACCTGCGATCTCTCCAATACGTTTAGGATGTTCCATTACTTTTCCGTCAGGATGTTTAATTTGTTGTCCACTACCTGAGGCAAATCCTGTTACTTCACCACCTGTAGCAGCAACTGTCATTGGTATATTAAATTGATTTGCTATTTGCTGTGCTTGTTCTCTAGGCATTACTGAATTTTCAGGTAAATAATATCCTCTTGGATCATATCCTGTAATAGATCCAATTTGATATGCCGCAGGATCATAAGCATATAAATCTTCATATCCTGTTGTATCCACTTCTTCTTCTTCTTTTGGTCCTAATAATTTTTCAGCAATAGGTAGAGCAGTCAAACCTGCATATAATGCTGGACCATATTGATATGTAAAAGGAGCTTCTTTGGAGACACCTGAAGCAATAATTTTTTCAGGGGAAAAACCTAAATCTTCTAATTGTTTATATTTAGGGTTTATTGTTCTTTCCATAGGATTAAAAGTCTTTGATAATGTGCCTCCTAACTTATTTAAAAAACTAGGTTCAGGGGTTACATTTCCTAAATTAGGGACCTGAATATTTGTTGTAAAATCAGTAGAAGCTTTATCAAACAAAGAAGGTAAAGAAGTTGCTTCTCCTGAAACATTGTAAGATCCTCCTGAAGAAATATTTTCTGCAAAATTAATTGGGGAAGTAGAAATGCTTGATGTTTGAGGAATTGTTTTTCCTGTAACACCACTCATAAATTTTTGACCCATAGTTCCTTCACCACCACCTAATACTCCTCTGACACCTGATGTTGCAACTTGAAGAGCTAAATTTTTTGCAATGTCTGCTGGTTTTTGTCCAGCTAATGCACCAATGCCTGCACCTAATGCTGCTTGACCTATCTTACTTGTAAGAAATTTACCAACACCACCACCCAATAAACTTCCTATTCCTGTGCCAGCTAATGCAGGAGCAACAAAAGGAATTACATAGGGAGCGATAGGAGCAACAGCTTTTGCTACACCTGTTACTGTATCTTTAACATTTTGAAAAAAATCACCAATAAGAGATCCAAGACCTAATTCATATACCTGTGGATACTCTTGATTCATTTTTCATTATCCTTTTTTGGGTGTAACCGCCCCTGTAAAAAGTTTCGGTGCAGTAACCACAACATCTCTACGAATATCCGAATCGGTAGTAACAGTGCTAGGATTAGCCACATCAGCGGCACAAGCATCTTCTGAATCATAGGTTTCTCCTGTTAGGGTATTGGTAATTGTGGTCTCAACTTTACAACTATAGACAGGGATTTTATTCCCTTCAATATCGTACTCATAGCGTAAGATGACCGGTTCATCTACTATTTTATGCATATTATAGTTTTATAGCTGAAAGACTAGGAAATCAATAGGATTATTAATTCACTAGACTGTATTTAATCCTCTGTTTACTTCAAGAATAGAAACAGTTCCACTGACAGAAGTATTGCTAGTGCTACTTAAAACTAAAGTATCACTCTCTTCTAAAACAATAGGACCTTTAGCAATATTACAAATAGTGGGTCCTGAGATACTAGCATAGGCTACCAAAGTAGCAGTGTTAGAAT
>Ga0222716_10001086_pt1 | contig 22988 bp, 27 predicted proteins | sample C33_13DmetaG_FD_165044 | JGI IMG/M metagenome (GOLD analysis project Ga0222716, IMG submission 165044) | Estuarine water microbial communities from San Francisco Bay, California, United States - C33_13D | ecosystem: Environmental > Aquatic > Marine > Unclassified | place: USA: California... | reverse complement strand
GTAACCATTGTGGCAGCATGTATAAGCGCAGATACAGGAGTTGGTCCTTCCATCGCATCTGGTAACCATGTATGCAAAACTATTTGTGCAGACTTTCCCATTGCACCGATAAATAAAAAAACACAAATAAAAGTAATTAAAGAACCCTCCATACCTAACATGGATAATTTTTCATTTTGCAAAGTAGATATTTGCTGAAATACCTCAGAAAAATTTAGTGTACCAAGGTATTTGAAAAGAAGAAAAATTCCAATTGCTAAACCAAAATCTCCTACTCTATTGACTACAAATGCTTTGATTGCTGCAGCATTTGCAGATGGTTTTTTAAACCAAAACCCTATCAATAAGTAAGATGCTAGACCAACGCCCTCCCATCCAAAAAATAATTGTAAAAAATTATCTGATGTCACCAACATTAACATCATAAAAGTAAACAAGGATAAGTAAGACATAAACCTTGGTTTATCTGGATCATGACTCATGTATCCAATAGAGTAAATATGAACCAATGCGGAAACACTAGTAACAACTACCAGCATTACTGATGTCAAAGTATCAATATAAATTGACCAATTTAAAATTAATTTATCAGAACTTATCCAATTAATTATTTTATAGTTGTAAATTTGTTTTCCTAAGGCAACATCAAAAAAATAATAGATTGAGATTAAGGCTGATATAGTTACAGCTGAGCAAGTTATTAATTGAGATTTCTTATCGCCGATCGTTCTACCAAAAAAACCGGCTACAAAAGAAGCTACTAACGGTAAAAAAATAAGTAAATAAGCCATAATTAACCCTTAAGAGAATTTATATCCTCAACGTGAATACTTCCTTTGTTTCTAAAAAAAACGACTAATATAGCAAGGCCTATTGCTGCTTCTGCAGCGGCAACAGTTAAGACAAACATTGTAAAAACTTGTCCAATTAAATCATTTAAATAAACTGAAAATGAAACTAAATTTATATTTACTGCTATTAAAATAAGTTCAACTGACATTAAAATAACAATTACATTTTTTCTATTTAAAAAAATTCCTATAATTCCTATAGTAAAAACTACAGCTGATAAAAAAAGATAGTGGGCTAATGTAATTTCAATCATTAATTTTAACACCTTTAAAATTTGGAACATCTCGCAATTCTACAGATTCATCTCTTTCTCTTGAAACTTGAGTAGTTATATCCTGTCTTCTTAAAGAATCTTTTCTTCTAAATGTTAAAACGATTGCCCCAATCATTGCTACTAATAAAATCAAACCTGAAATCTGAAAAAATAAAATATAGTCTGTGTAAATAATCATTCCAAGACTTTCAGTGTTACTCACGAGTGGTTTGGTTATTTTTTTTGTAATAATAAATTCAGCTTTATATTTCCACGCACTTATCATCATTACTAATTCAATAAAAATAACAACTCCAATTAACATTCCGAATGGCAAATAATCTAAAAATCCAGTTTTGAGTTCCGAAAAATTAATATTAATCATCATTACTACAAATAAAAATAATACCGCAACTGCTCCAACATAAACAATTAACGTTATCATTCCCAAAAATTCTGCTCCAAGCATTATAAAAAGACAAGCAACACTTACAAAATCTAATATTAAAAAGAAAACAGCATGCACAGTATTTTTTGATGATATAACCATCACTGAAGAAGCTATTACTACAAAAGAAAAAAAATAAAAAATAATTGCGTGGGCTAACATTGTTATCTATAGGATTTGTCTGTTTTTATATTATGAGCTATTTCTTTCTCCCATCGATCACCATTATCCAGAAGTTTTTCTTTATTATAATATAGCTCTTCCTTAGTTTCGGTTGAGAATTCGAAGTTTGGGCCCTGAACAATTGCGTCTACTGGACAGGCCTCTTGACATAAACCACAGTAAATACATTTGACCATATCAATGTCATAACGCGTTGTTTTTCTTGAACCATCTTCTTTCAGCTCTGCATCAATTGTAATTGCTTGGGCAGGACAAACAGCTTCGCATAATTTACATGCTATACATCTCTCCTCACCGTTTGGATATCTTCTCAATGCGTGCTCCCCTCTAAACCTTGGGCTTAATGGTCCTTTTTCAAATGGATAGTTAACAGTAGCTTTAGGTTTAAACATGTACTTAATTGCTAATAATAAACCTTTAACAAATTCCAATAAAAAGACTGTTTTGATAATTCGACTAAATTTCATCATTAATTTGGAAGAAGGTTGAAATAAAATAATACAGATGAAGTTAATATTACCCATAATAACGATATAGGTAAAAAAACTTTCCATCCTAATCTCATTAATTGATCATATCTGTATCTCGGCACTATTGCTTTAACCAATGCAAAAACAAAAAAAAGTAATAAAATTTTTATAATCAGCCATATTGGAGAAGGTATTAAGTTAAAAGGAGATATATCTAGTGGTGGTAACCATCCTCCTAAAAACAAAATTGAACCTAAGGCACACATAAGCAGAATATTAGCGTATTCACCAAGCCAAAATAATGCGTACATCATTCCCGAGTACTCTGTTTGATATCCCGAAACTAGCTCCGCTTCAGCCTCTGGTAAATCAAATGGAGGTCTATTTGTTTCTGCAAGTGCCGAAATAAAAAAAATTACAAACATGGGAAATAGTGGAATTGCAAACCATATTTTTTTTTGAGCAACCACGATATCAACTAAGTTTAGCGAACCTACACACAGTAGAACTGTAACAATAATAAAGCCTATAGAAACCTCATACGAAACCATTTGAGCTGCTGATCTTAAAGCACCTAGAAAAGGATACTTGGAGTTCGATGCCCAGCCAGCCATTATAATTCCATAAACACCAAGGGATGAAACAGCAAACAAATATAGAATACCTACATTAATATTTGTTACATAAAGATTTTCACCAAAGGGTATGACTGCCCAAGCTAACAAAGCAAGTGACATTGTAACAACTGGAGCCAAAATAAAAATAATTTTATTTGCGCCTGCAGGAATAATAATTTCTTTAAAAATATATTTCAGTGCATCAGCAGCTGTCTGTAATAAACCAAAAGGACCGACTACATTGGGACCTTTTCTTAATTGCACAAGACCCCAAACTCTTCGATCTACCCAAACTATTAATGCCACTGCAATTAAGACTGGCATTAATAAAGCTAAAATTTTCAAGCTATCAAATAAAATTATATTTAAATATTCACTAATCATCAGTTCCTGTTTTTTTTAATTTCTCTCTTGCAATTTTGCATTCCATCATAGTAGCTGATGATCTTGCAATTTCATTTGATTGGTAATAATCCAGATGTTGATAGCTAACAACAGAGTCTAAATCTAATTTTTTTTCGCTAATATCTATATTAGAATAATCTATGGTAGGTAGTTGATCGATATTTGATAGCAGAGGAAAAGACTGAAACAATTTAATTCTAAGTTCTTCGATTGTATTAAACTTAAGTGTTTTGTCTAACACCTCCGACAAAGCTCTTAATATTTTCCAATCTTCTTTTGCACTTCCTGGTGGATATGAAGCCTTGTAAGCTGATTGAACTCTTCCTTCTAGATTTACATACAAGCCATCTTTTTCAGTAAAAGCTGCACCAGGCAGAATTACATCAGCAATTTTTGCATTTTTGCTGGCATGCGATCCCTGATAAATAATAAACTTATTTTTTTTATCAATATTAATTTCATCTGCTCCTAATAAATACAAAATTTCATTTTGAAGAACATTTTCTATTAAATTATAAGCTCCAAGCATTATTGCTCCAACTGAAGAGGCAGATTGATGAAGAATATTTAAAGCATTAATTTGATTATATTTCTTCAAAATCAATTTGGAAGTTTCAATCACAAACTTACCTTGAAGAGAATTCAAAACAGACTCGCCAATAATAAACATTGGTTTTTTTGCTTTTGCTAACTTTTCAGAGAAAGAATTTTTTTCATTCAAAATATCATTCAAAATATTTAAATTATCTCCTAAAAAATTAATTTTATAAGTTTGATCTTCTGGTAAACCTACAGAATAAATATTTAATTTTTTTTGTGCATAATTTTTTCTAATTCTAGCATTAACCATAGTAGCTTCAATTCTAGGATTTGCGCCAATTAATAAAATCAAATCTGAATGATCAATTCCTTCAATTGAACTATTGAATAAATAATTTCCAGGATGCGATGGATTAAAATAAAAATCTTTTTGTCTAAAATCTATAGAATTTGAACCTGCCAAACTATTAATTAAAAGTTTAAAAGCATACATGCTCTCTAGATCAGCTGTAGATCCAATTATTCCACCTACTCGAACAGTTTTGTTAATTTGATTTGAAATTTCTACAAATGCGTCATCCCAAGAACACTCGATTAATTTTCCATTTTTTCGAACATAGGGACTGTCTATCCTGTTATTTAAAAGACCGTCACAAGCATATCTTGTTTTATCTGAAATCCATTCTTCATTAATTTCTTCATTTGTACGAGGTAAAACTCTTTTTACTTCCCAGCCTTTGGTATCTACTCTAATATTAGATCCAACCGCATCCATCACATCAATAGTTTCAGTTTTTGTTAGCTCCCAAGGTCTTGCTTCAAACGCGTAAGGTCTTGAAGTTAAAGCTCCTACTGGACAAAGGTCAATTACATTAGCTGATAACTCGCTATTAATTGTTTTTTCAAGAAAAGTAGTGATCTCCATATTCTCACCGCGGTTTATGGCTCCTAAATCAGGAACACCTGCTAACTCTTCGGAGAAACGAATACATCGAGTACAATGAATACAACGGTTCATTTGGGTTTTGATTAAAGGACCCATGTATTTTTCTTTTACCGATCTTTTATTTAATTCGTATCGTGAATTACCCCCGCCAAACTTCATGGATTGATCTTGTAAATCACATTCTCCACCTTGATCACATATTGGACAGTCAAGGGGGTGATTAATAAGCAAAAATTCCATTACACCTTCTCTTGCTTTTTTTACCATTTCCGTATTAGTGTAAATCACTTGTCCTTCAGCCACTGGCATTGCACATGATGCAACTGGTTTAGGTGATTTTTCCATTTCTACTAAACACATTCTACAATTGCCTGCTATCGATAATTTTTCATGATAACAAAATCTTGGAATTTCTTTTCCAGCTATTTCGCAAGCCTGCAAAACTGTAGTTCCATTCTCAACTTCAATTTCTATCCCATCTACTTTAACTTTAGGCATTACACTTTTCTTCCATTTCTTTTCTAAAATGTCTTAACAAACCTTGTACTGGCCATGAGGAACCTTCGCCAAATGCACAAATTGTGTGACCTTCTATTTGCTTGGTAACATCCATCAACATGTCTATTTCAGCAATATCAGCCTCTCCTCTTCCAATTCTTTCTAGCATCCTCCACATCCATCCAGAACCCTCTCTACAAGGAGTGCATTGTCCACAACTTTCGTGTTTATAAAATCTTGCAATTCTAGAAATGCATTTAACAATATCTTGCGATTTATCAATGACAACAATGCCTGCGGTCCCAAGTCCACTTTTAGCTTCTATCAAAGAATCAAAATCCATTAATATTGTTTCGCAAACCCTTTTTGGTAATAAAGGCATAGAAGATCCACCTGGAATAACAGCTTGAAGATTGTCCCAACCTCCTGTTACTCCGCCAGCATGTTTTTCAATTAAATCTTTTAAAGGTATGCTCATTTCTTCCTCAACATTGCAAGGATTGTTAACATTTCCTGAAATACAAAAAATTTTTGTGCCTCTATTTTTTGGTCTCCCAAAAGACGCAAACCAATCAGCTCCTCTTCTTAAAATAGTTGGGACAACTGCTACAGTTTCTACATTATTGACAATGGTTGGGCAGCCATAAAGCCCTACCAAAGCTGGAAATGGAGGTTTTAATCTAGGTTGACCCTTGTTACCTTCTAAGCTTTCAAGTAAAGCAGTCTCTTCTCCACAAATATATGCTCCTGCTCCAAAATGGATATACATATCCAAATCCCATCCAGTGCCAGCAGCATTTTTTCCCAAATAACCTTTCTCATAGGCTTGGTCAATCGCCTGCTGTAAAATTTTACCCTCATTTACATATTCTCCCCTTATGTAAACATAACAAGTGTTTGCACTAACTGCATATGAAGCAATCAAACATCCTTCAATTAATTTTTGCGGTTCGTAGCGAATAATATCTCTATCTTTACATGTGCCAGGTTCAGATTCATCTGCATTAATTACAAGATAATGAGGTCTTCCTTCTTTAACCTCCTTAGGAGCAAAAGACCACTTAACACCTGTTGGGAAACCAGCACCACCCCTTCCTCTTAATTCTGATTTTTTTATTTGATCTATAATCCAGTCTTTTCCTTTATTGGTAATTTCTTTTATATCTTTCCAATCACCACGCTTTATTGATGAATTTAAATCAAAACTCTCATCGCCATATAAATTTGTAAAAATTCTATCTTTATCTTTTAGCATCTAATTTTTTATTAAAGTTAAACGATCTTTTATAGGTTCGGAACCTTTTCTTCCTTTTTGAGATCCAATACTTGGTAAACTATCGTCATTAAAGCTTTGAAAAATTTTTTTAGCAGAATGTTCATCTAAATCTTCATAATAATCATCATTAATTTGTATCATGGGTGCATTTACACAAGCTCCCAAACACTCTACCTCAATCCAAGAGCTTTTTTTATCCTCGCTCAAATGACCCTCTTTTTCAGAAATATATTTTTTACACATATCTACAATTTTTCCAGATCCTCTAATCATACATGGAGTTGTAGTGCATACTTGAACAAAGTATTTTCCAACCGGAGCAAGATTGTACATGGTGTAAAACGTTGCAACTTCAAAAACTTTTATGTACGGCACTTCTAGTAGGTCAGCAATATACTGAATTCCTGCCAAAGGTATCCATCCATCATTTTGTTTTTGAGCTAAATATAATAAAGGCATAACTGCACTTTTTTTTCTTTGTTCAGGATATTTTTTTAAAATTTCATCTTTTTTTTTCAAATTAATTTCTGAAAAAATAAAGCTTTTAGGTTGTTCTTTTGCTATGTGTTTTCCACTCATCGATCCACTTCTCCGAATACAATGTCCATTGAGCCTAAAACTGCAGGTACATCAGCTAACATATGACCTTTAATCATATAATTCATTGCCTGAAGATGAACAAAACCCGGTGCTTTAATTTTGCATCTATACGGCTTATTAGAGCCATCTGAAATAAGATAAACTCCAAACTCTCCTTTAGGAGCCTCTACTGCTGCATAAACCTCTCCTGATGGAACGTGGTAACCTTCCGTATACAGTTTAAAATGATTTATTAAAGCTTCCATACTAGTCTTCATTGCTTGTCTTTTGGGAGGTCCAATTCTTGAGTCCGTAGTCATGATCGGTCCTTTAGGAAGTTTTTCTAATGCTTGCATTATTATGTTTGTACTTTCTCTCATCTCTTCGATCCTGCATAAATATCTATCGTAACAATCTCCATTTTTTCCTACAGGAATTTTAAAATTAAACTCTTCATAACATTCATACGGATTTGATTTTCTTATATCCCAGGGAATACCTGAACCTCTTAACATTACACCTGAGAAACCATGATCTAAAACTTCTTGTTTAGAAATAATTCCTATATTTACGTTTCGCTGTTTAAAAATGCGATTATCCGTCAACAAAGTTTCTAAGTCGTCTATAACCTTTGGAAAATTTTTACAAAAATCATAAATGTCTTCTGCTAAACCGTGAGGCATATCTATATGAACACCTCCTGGTCTAAAATAATTAGCGTGCAATCTTGATCCTGAAACTCTTTCATAAAAAACCATAAGCTTCTCTCTTTCTTCAAATCCCCACAATGATGGAGTAAGAGCACCCACATCGAGAGCTTGAGTTGTAATATTAAGTATATGACTTAAAATTCTTCCTATTTCACAAAAAATCACTCTTATATACTGAGCTCTCGAAGGCACTTCAATTTTAAGTAATTTTTCAACTGCCAGAGCAAATGCATGCTCTTGGTTCATTGGAGCTACATAATCTAATCGATCAAAGTAAGGAATAGCTTGGGTATAAGTTTTGTGCTCAATTAATTTTTCTGTTCCTCTATGAAGCAAACCAATATGAGGATCTGCTCTTTCAATTACCTCACCATCCAATTCTAAAATTAATCTCAAAACACCATGGGCAGCTGGATGCTGAGGTCCAAAATTTAGATTCATCGTTTTTGTATGCTTAGCCATTATTTTATTTTTCTTTATCTATTTTTAATTGCTCTTTGTTTATATATTCAGAACCTTCCCAAGGACTTTCAAAATCAAAATCCCTAAAGTCCTGAGCTAATTTAACAGGTTCATAAACTACTTTTTGCAACTCTGTATCGTACCTAACCTCTTTGTGACCTGTAAGGGGAAAATCTTTTCTTAAAGGATAACCTTCAAACTCATAATCCGTTAATATTCTTCTTAAATCTGGATGATCAGAAAATTTAATACCATACATGTCAAAAACTTCCCTTTCTTGCCAATTTGCGGAAGGAAAAATATCGGTCAAACTTGGAACCAAATCGTTTTCGCCAACAGGAATTTTAATTGAAATTCTTAGATTTTTTTCATGACTTAATAATAAATAAATAATCTCAAAACGAATTTCTCTTTGGGGATAATCAACTCCAAGGATATCAACTAATTGTCTAAATTTAAAATCTGAACTTCTTTTTAAAAAATCAATATTAAATAATAAATCTTCTTTAGAGGATGATAATATTAAATTATCATCTATTAGCTCTAAATTAGTTAATTTTATTTTTTGATTTTTTTCTATTAAACTCTTTAGATTATTATATTCTTTTCTCATTTTTATCTTTGCAAACTGCCTTCGCGTCTAATTTTTTTTTGAAGTTGTAAAATTCCATACAGCAAGGCCTCCGCGGACGGAGGGCATCCTGGCACATAAATGTCGACTGGTACAATTCGATCACAACCTCTTACTACTGAATAGGAATAATGATAATAACCTCCTCCATTAGCACAACTTCCCATTGATATTACATATCTAGGTTCAGGCATTTGATCGTAAACTTTTCTTAAAGCTGGCGCCATTTTATTAGTTAGAGTTCCAGCAACGATCATTACATCAGATTGTCTGGGTGAAGCTCTTGGTGCAGCACCAAATCGTTCTAAATCATATCTGGGCATTGAAGTTTGCATCATTTCAACTGCACAACATGCCAATCCAAAAGTCATCCAATGTAAAGATCCTGTTCTTGCCCAATTAATTAATCGATTACTTGCAATAGTTACAAAACCTTTTTCAGTAAACTCCTCGGCAACCTCTCTAAATTCCGTAGGTATTTTATCCAATCTATTCGTTAATTCTATTCCCAATCTAGCGCTCCTTTTTTCCATTCATAAATAAACCCTACTGTTAAAACTGATAAAAAAATCATCATTGACCAAAAACCTAGGGCACCAATTTTTCCAAGAGAAACTGCCCAGGGAAATAAAAAAGCAACTTCTAGATCAAAGATAATAAATAAGATTGCAACAAGATAAAAACGTACATCAAATTTCATTCTAGAATCAGAGAAAGCTTCAAAACCACATTCGTATGCAGATAATTTTTCAGAGTCTGGGTTACTAGGTGAAAAAAGAAAATTAATCACTATAAAACCAAATCCTAAAGAAACTGAAATAACAAGAAAGATTAAAATTGTAGCGTAATCTCTTAAAAAACTAATTTCCATGGCCCAAGTCTATACACTTAAATTATTAACTGATAAATAAGCCATTTTAGCAATTACCCACAAAAAAAGTCAGTAAAATCCTTATTAATTTGATATTTTTTTCCAGTTAATAATAAATTTTTGATTTTTAACAATGGCTATAAATAAAAAATTTAACAAAGGTAATTTTTTGCTACCGATATCTCTAATTAACATCGATCCAATTTTCAATATTAAATCTGAACCCTCTACTGTAACACTTTTCATTTGAGAAGAAATTATTTTTTTAAAATTAAATCCTTGGCCTAAAAAAAAACCTAACTTACTATTTCTACCGCCCAAGGCGCTTACATACAAATCTCCTGCTCCAGCTGGTCCCAATACAGTGTCTGGTTTGCCTTTGTATTTCTTAACAATGATAGTCATCTCTCTTAATGATTGCTCAAATAAAAAAGAAGCTGCATTAAAATAATTATGTTCCTTATCTTTTAATTTTAAGTATGAATTAGATTGACCCATAGCCGCACCTATTACGGTTGCATAAATATTTTTTATAGCAGCACAAATTTCTGAACCTTTAGCATCATTGCTTATCACAGGATGATAAAAATTATTTTTAAGAATATTTTTAACAAAATTAGCTACTTTAATACTTGTAGATGAAAGCAATGTACGTGTATGAGTTCTTTTGATTAACTCACCAGCCAAACATGGTCCTGTAGCAGAAACAATATGTTTAATTTTTGTTTTAGATTTAAAAAAATCACTAATAGTTTGAATTTTATTATTTAAAACACACAGTCCTTTTGTTAGAAGCAAAATTGGACAATTTAAATTAATTAGGTTTATTTGATTTATAGCCCACTCTAAGCCGTTTGTATTTACTCCCACAACAACTAAAGAAAACTTGATACTTTCTAATTTTTTTATATTTGAAAAAAATTGAACATTATTAGAAAAATTAACTCGAAAAATAGGATCTATTTTTTTTTTATTTTTATTAATCTTGATAATTTTTTTTTTATCTAAGGGCGTTCCCAAAATAAAAATTTTATTTTTATTATAATCTAATAAGGATGCATAAGCTGTACTCGCAACGCCAAAACCAATAACTAAAATATTGCTCATTTTATAAAATAGATACTAACAAAATTATTATACATATGAATAATAAAATTATCTGATTAATAGAGTAAGAATGGTGCCCCTTGCCCGATTCGAACAGGCCACCTACTGATTACAAATCAGTTGCTCTACCTAATGAGCTAAAGGGGCAATTGACGTGTTTTTTACATAATTAATCTAATAGAAACAATATAAAAGAATTGTTGATATTAAATAACAAGTTTATTTTTTTGATTAATAATCAAAATAGATCCTATTATTAAAATGGGAAGACCAACAATTAAATTTTCAGACCATTCTAAATTTTCAAAATAAGTTGATATCAAAAGCGCAAGAACAGGCATAAAAACTCCAACATATCCTGCTCTACCTGCACCAATATTGTTGACCAAATTTAAATACAAATAAAATGCAAAAACAGTCCCAAAAATGGATAAGAATAATAATGCAGATATATAAGATAGTGAAATTTCAAATAAAATCTCAGCACCTCTAAGCTTAGCTACAAATAATGTAAAAATACATCCATAGAACATTCCATAAGCTATGGTGGAAAAAAAAGGCATTTTATTTTTAGAATTTCTTACGTGTATCATGTTTCCACATGACCAAAAAAAAGTAGCAACAAATGATAAAACTATTCCAATATGAGTTGTGTTGCTTAAATTAAAATTTAAAATTTCTTTGTTAAAAATTATAAAAATTCCTATCGCTCCTAAAATGCCAGCTATCCAAGTTTGATAAGTAGCATTGGTTTTATAAATAATTTTTTCACCAATAATATTTAAAATAAGATTAGCTGAAAATGCAATACAAACAACACCGCTAATAAGATAGGTATTTGCTAAATAAAAAAAAATGTAATTTGAAGAAAAAAGACAAAGACCAAGTGCCAAAAACCACGCATGGTCAGATAATTTAAATTTTAATTTTTGATTAGTAATAATTAGAACTATAAATATAATAATACATGCAAGACCAATTCTATAAAAAACCGATATTAAAGGATCAACGTATCCTAATTGAAATTTTATAATATACCATGTTGGAGACCAGCAGAGTAAGGTAGATACAAATAATAAAGCGTTTTTGAACATGCAGAACTCTGTATCTACTTATTTATGAAATATGTAAAATTATATTTATTTGCAAAAAATGATATAATTATCAGGAATCTATGAAAAATAAATTTACAATCGATGAAATATTAGAATCAGTAAATGTAATTTATCCTGAAAAAAAAAGTTTAAAAAAATTTGATAACAAAGAAATTTTAGATTCTGTCAACCAAATTCAATCATTAGCTGTAAAAAAAGAAGTTAAAAATTCTAATATTCAGGAAATTAAAAGTATTCAAGTTGAAGAAGAAGGTAAAAAAGAAATAGAAAAAAAACCAATAAAAGATGAAAAATTTTATGATAAACCACTATTATTAAATAAAATTATAAAATATGAGCCAGTTAATAATAAATATTTATTCTTAAACAAATTGCACAACTCTAAATTACACATTATTACAATGAAAGCTCCGAGGATGAACAAATGATTATAAGTTGTAAGTGTGGAAAATATCAATTTACTATAAAAAAATCAGACATGCCCAATAATGGTAGAGAGGTTCAATGTGGAATATGCAATGAAACATGGTTTCATGGTTCAGGAATACAAAACAATAAACCCTCAATAAATAAAAGTTTTAAAACTCCTTTTTTATACCAATTAATTATTTATATAATTATTTTTTTATCAATTATTGGTGTTGTAGATATGTTGAAAGAATTTTTAATAGCTTTAAATATTCAATTTCAAGAATACTACATTGCCAAAGAACAGTTAATTGAAAAAATTGTGGCAATTATAAGCAAATAAAGTTTCAATTAATAATCATAAAGTATTTCATTATGAAAGAAGCGATACAAATAGCTGCAAATACAAATTACTACGGTTTGACAAATAAGGCTGATTATCATGGAAAACTTAAAAATAAAAACTGTGGTGATGAGATTAAAATTGAATTTGATATAAAAAAAAATTGTATTTCTAATTTTAGATATGAAGGTGAAATGTGTATATATTGTCAAGCTTCAGCATCTCTTATTGCAAATACAAAAATAAATTTACATGAACAGAACTTGAAAAAAATGCATAAGCAAATTTATGACTTCTTTGATGATAAAATTAAATTTAAAATCTTTATTATTAAAAAGTTTTCACTAATTATTAAAAAAAAAAACTATACAAGAAAAGAATGTATTGCCTTGCCAATTAATGCTATTTTAAAAATAATTTCTAAAAATGATAATTGATAAAATCAAACAAAAAGGCGATGAAATTTCAGTACTGGAAGGCACTGAAAGACTGCAATATTTGATTGATATTGCAAAAGATGCAGAACCATTAGAAGAAAAATACAAAATTGAACAAAATAAAATACTTGGTTGTGCCTCTAATCTCTGGGTAATAGGTAAAAAAAATCATCATGACAATATGAAATATAATTTTGATGCGGATGCTTTTATAACAAAAGGGACTGCAAAATTAGTCATAGATATTTTAAATGATGAGTCAGCTCTAGAAATATCAAAATTAAAAAAAGAAGATTTTAAAAGCCTGGGAATTTTAGAACTTCTAACTCCTCAAAGACAAAGTGGTTTATCAAACTTAATTGATACTTTGATAAACCTATCTAAATAGAAGTTATTTTAAAAAATTGACTGATGTTAGTTCGTGTAACCTACTTAACGTTCTTTTAAATGGCTTTGTAAGCTTATTTGCAGAACCCATATGATCAATTGAATATTCAGAAGTAGCGACTAATAAAATTTTTTTTTCATATAAAATATCTATTAGAGTTATAAACCTGTATTGTTCATTTAAATTATCATCACTAAAACTTGGTATGTTTTCTAAAACAATACAATTACACTGTTCTGCAATTTTAATATAATCTTCGCCCGCAAGGTTTTTTTTACACAGATCATCAAAATCAAATTTTGCAACACCCTCGAAATAATCATTAATAACAAACTCTCTACTTTTTATTATAATTCTTTTTGGTTTATTTATTTTATTTTTAGTCAATTCTCTGAAGAGCTTATTTTTTTTAAAATTATTTTCTTCATTAATAGGATAAAAAAAACGATCTAAATTATTAATTGTTGATTTTCGATAATCATCCCCGATATTTAATTGTTTTTCTATGCAATATTTTTTAAAAATTTTTATAAAAGGTATAAACTGCTCCCTTTGCAATCCATCTTGGTACAAATCATCAATCTTTGTATTTGATGTAATTATAACTTTTATGTTTTCATTAAATAATGAAGAAAATAATTTTCCTAAAATCATTGCATCCACAATATTAGTAACTTGAAATTCATCAAAATAAACATATTCATAATTTTTTCTAAAATTTTTTGCATATAAATCTAATAAATTTTCTGATTTTGATTTGTCTTTATTAATATGTAAAAAATCATGAACTTTAATCATGAATTCGTTAAAATGGAGTCTTACTTTTTTTTCAATTAACGAGTTGTAAAAAAAATTTAACAACATCGTTTTTCCTACGCCTACATCGCCATATAAATAAAATCCAAGCTTAGCCTGATTATTGCTCAGTAATTTTTTAAGCAAAGATTTAGGTTTTCCATTACTATGATAAAAAAGCGATAAATCTTCAATAATTTCGATCTGAAATTTGTTTTTTTTATATTTTTTTTCAATACAAAATTTTAGAAAATTTTCTTTTAAATTTTTTATATGCATTTTTTTAAAAAAATTATGTTATGCTTTATTATCATATGAACGATTTAAAAATTTGCCTTATTACAGATAATACAACTAAAGCGATTTTAGCTAAAAAACAAATTTTAAAATTTTATAATAATTGTCCCGTAAATAAATGTGATGCTATTGTTGTTATTGGTGGCGACGGATTTATGCTTCAATCTTTAAAAAAATATTATAAATTTAACAAACCTTTTTATGGAATGAACAAAGGTAACCATGGATTTTTACTAAACCCGTTTTCAATAAAAGATTTATCTAAAAAAATAAAAAAAACTAATCAGTTGATTTTACATCCGCTTGAAATGACAGTCATTTCTAAAGATAAAACTATTAAAAAACAAATAGCAATTAACGAAGTATCAATTTATAGACAAACCAAACAAGCATCTAAATTAGAAATAACTGTAGACGGAAAAACTAGAATCAAAGAATTAACTGGTGATGGAGCTTTAGTAGCAACACCCGCGGGAAGTACTGCCTATAATCTTTCAGCACGAGGTCCTATATTAAATTTAGATAGTCAACATTTAACAATTACACCTATTAGCCCATTTAGGCCAAGAGGCTGGAGAGGTGCGATTATTTCGAACAAATCGAAAATAATAATAAAAAATTTAGACTCCAAAAAAAGACCCGTTAGTGCAGTTGCAGATAATAATGAAATAAGAAATGCGGTAATAATTAAAATTTCTATAAATTGGAAAATTCAATTTAAATTATTATATAAAAAAAAATTTGGGTTGCAGGAAAGAAACTTAGCAGAACAATTTAAATTTTAAAGGACTCTCCACAACCGCAACGCTCTGTTTCATTTGGATTATTAAATACAAAAGAAGAGGAAAATTTTTCTTTTTTATAATCCATGGTTGTTCCTAATAAATACATTATTGCTTTAGGATCAATATAAACCTCAACACCCTTATCTTTAATAACTTCATCACCGACTTTTTTTTCTTTTAAATAATGCATCTCATAAGTCATGCCTGCACAACCTCCTGTAACTACCGAAACTCTTACTCCGGCAACATTAGACTCCTGCGCTTTGCTTAAAATTTCTTTAATTCTTTCAGCGGCAGCATCTGTAATAGTTATAATTGTATTGCTCATAAATTATAAATTTAATTCTAGTTTTGCCGACTCTGACATTTTTGTTTTATCCCAAGGTGGATCCCAAACTATTTTAACCTCGACTTCTTCAATTTCGGGAATTTCTTCCACAGATCGTTTAACTTCCATTGGTAAAGATTCTGCTACTGGGCAGTGCGGACTTGTTAATGTCATATCCATTGAAACTTTTTTTTCATTAATTCTAACATCATAAATTAAACCCAGCTCATAAATATCTACTGGTATTTCAGGATCGTAAACACTTTTAAGTTTCTCAACAATTTTATCCATTAATAAAGAATCTTCTGGTTTCATAATTTATACTTTATCTATGTTAATTTCTTTTTTATTATCAAATAACAATGAATTTAAGCCAATCCATGGCAATGTAGCACATTTAATACGCATTGGAAAATCACCGACACTAGAAAATGAATTTATTCTTAACAAGTCCTCTTCGCTAATTTTAGAAGGCTTAGAAATATTGACTTTTCTCATATTTTTTAAAAAAAAATCAATTAATTGTTTTATTTCACTAATCATTTTTTTTCTTGTTACTTCTGTCATTACTGATGCAGCGGCAATACAAATAGCACAACCGTTTCCTTGAAAAGAAATATCTTGAACAGTATTTTCTTCAAGGAATACAAAAATTTCTACTTTATCACCACATAATGGATTGTGGGCAACAATACTATTAGATACCTTATCTAAAGTTTTAAAATTTCTAGGATTTTTTCCGTGATCTAAAATTAAATCTTGATAAAGAGATTTTAAATCCATTTAATTTGAAAATATTTTTTGGCATTTTTTTATACCTTCAAAAAGGCAGTCAATATCTTCCTCATTATTATAAACACCAAAAGAAACTCTAACAGAAGAATTGATGCTCATCACTTCATGTAAAACTTGACAGCAATGATGTCCACCTCTAACTGCTATACCCTCTTGATCTAAAATTGTTGATACATCGTGAGAATGAATTTTATCAATATTAAAAGAAAATACTCCACCTTGATTTTTAGGTAGAGCAATAATTTTTACTGAATTATTTAATCTTAATTTATCAATCGCTATTTGAGTTAATTTTTCCTCATGCGTAAAAATTTCTTTTTTGGTTAAATTATTTATAAAATTTACAGACTCATTAAGTGCAATTATCTCAGCTGTGGGCATGGTTCCAGCTTCCATTTTCCAAACTCCTCTTGCATATGCAATATCTTTTTTACTGACGTAATCAATCATCCCGCCGCCCCCAATAAAAGGATCAAATGACTCTAACCATTTGTATTTTATTGATAATAAACCTACACCTGTTGGCCCGTACATTTTGTGTCCAGAAAAAGCATAAAAATCACACTCCAAATCATCAATACTAAATTCAAGATGTCCTGCTCCTTGTGTTCCGTCTACACAAACAGGAATATTTTTATTTTTTGCTATTTCAATAATTTCTTTTAATGGATTAATAGCACCTGTAACATTTGACATATGCGTTACAGAAATAATTTTAGTCTTAGAGGTAATCAATGATGGAAGTTTTTCTATTTGTAAATTTCCATCTTTATCAATTGGAATAAACTTAATAATGGCTCCTTTTTTTTTTCTTAAAAAATGCCATGGAACATAATTTGCATGATGCTCCATATCAGTTAAAATAATTTCATCCCCTTTGTTAATAAATTTTTCTCCATAGCAGCTTGCAACTAAATTTAGGGATTCGGTGGCATTCTTAGTAAAAATTAGCTCATAATCTTTACCAGATCCTATGAATTTTTTTATATTATTTCTGGTTTTTTCATAATCTTCGGATGCATTGACCGCTAAGGTATAAATTCCTCTGCCAACATTTGAAAATCGATTGGTATAAAAATCATTAATTGCATTAATTACAGATTGAGGTTTTTGTGAGGAATTTGCACTATCAAGGTACGTTAATTTTTTTCCTTTTATTTTATTTTTAAAAATTGGAAATTGATCCTTAATATTTTTAGAAATCATTACTTACATATCCTAACTGTTGATAGAATTTTGTTTGAAAGTTTTTGTCAGTAATTTTATCAATAACTTCAGCTAAAAAACCTTTGATCATCATATCTTTCGCATCTTTCTCATTAATACCTCTGGAACGTAAATAAAATATAGATTCGTCATCGATATTACCAGAAGAAGAGCCATGGCTACATTTGACGTCATCTGCATAAATTTCTAATTCAGGTTTAGAAAAAAATTTTGCATTATCTGACAATAAAAGTGCTCTTGATAACTGATAACCATCCGTTTTTTGCGCTTTAGAATCAACAAAGATCTTTCCCTGAAAACTTGAGTTTGACTGATCATACAAAGCTGTTTTTATAAATTGTGAACTTTTTGTATTTTCTTCATTATGATTCATTAGTAGTTTAATTTCATGGTTACAGTCTTTATGTAATAATTGTACTGCGTTAACAGAGGCAAAACTATTTTTTCCATTTAAATTAATAATTGTTTCATCTCTTCTTGAATTAATATTTTTGGAAAAATTAAATGATTCAAAATATGATTCCTCATCTAAATTACATTTAACAAAATTATAAATAGTGGAATTTTTATTAGAAATATTATTATCAAATTTTTTTAATACTGAATTTCTAGATAAAAAGATTTCTGTATTGCTAGTAGTAAGATATGCTGTGTCATTTTCGTAAATTGGCTTCTCATAGAGAGAAATAGAAGAATTTTCATTAAGTAAAATAAAATTTTTGTAACCAAAATAATTTGATTTAAAATGATTAGAGTAATAATAATAAATAACAACTGGCTTATTAATTTTTGTATTTTTTTCTATTTCTATTAAATAACCATTTTCAGCGAAAGCGTTATTTAAATTTAAAACTGAATTATCACCTTCTTTTTTAATTGATTTTAAATAATTGCTATTTTTTTCAATTTTTAATCCTTCAATTAAAATATTTTTACTTACCAAAATACCATCATTAAAAACAATGCTGTAATGATCAAATTCTTCAAGGTATAATTTTGGCAAATCATTTGATAATGATTTTGAAATATTAAAATTGATAAATTTTTTTAGATCTTTTGTTAGGGGAGAATATTTCCAGTCTTCATTTTTTACCCCTGGATATCCATTTTGTAAAAAATGATTAATTGATCTTTTTCTAAACTCAAGATCTGTATCATTGGTTTCAAAGTTTTTTATAAATGTATCAAAACAGTTTTTTATATTAGAATAATTTTCCATTTATTGTATAAATTTGCCATATCCCTCATTTTCTAATTCTAAAGCCAATTTCCAATCTCCAGTTTTAACAATTTGGCCTTCCGATAAAACATGCACAAAATCAGGTTTTATATAATTTAGTAATCTTTGATAATGAGTGATAATTAGAAAAGATCTGTCTGGATCTCTTAAAGCGTTAACTCCATTTGAAACAATTTTTAATGCATCTATATCTAAACCTGAATCAGTTTCATCCATGATAACAAAACTAGGCTCTAGCAATGCCATTTGTAAAATTTCATTTCTTTTTTTTTCACCACCTGAAAATCCAACATTTAATGGCCTAGATAACATTTCTTGTTCAATTTTTAGTTCTTGAGATTTTTCTTTTACTAATTTTAAAAATTCAATTGCATTAATTTCTTTTTCGCCTTTTGATTTTTTAATTGAATTAATAGAAGTTCTCAAAAAATTATTAGTAAAAACTCCTGGGATTTCTATAGGATATTGAAAAGCTAAAAAAACTCCTTCCCTTGCTCTTTCTTCGGTATTTAACTCAAGTAAATTTTTTTTATTGAAGCTAACTTCGCCACTAACATTGTAACCTTCTTTGCCAGACAAAACATAGGATAACGTGCTTTTTCCTGAGCCATTAGGCCCCATAATCGCATGAACCTCTCCTTTTCCGATGTTTAAATTAAGACCTTTTAAAATTTCTTTATTATCAACACTAGCTTTCAAGTTTTTAATATTAATCATTAACCAACACTGCCCTCCAAACTAATACCAACTAGTTTTTGAGCTTCCACAGCAAATTCCATTGGAAGCTGCTGCAAAACTTCTTTACAGAAACCATTTACAATCAAACTCACTGCTTCTTCTTGATTAAGTCCTCGTTGTCTACAATAAAATAACTGGTCATCACTGATTTTTGAAGTGGTGGCCTCATGCTCAATTTCAGATGATGAGTTTTTATTTTCTATATAAGGAACAGTGTGTGCACCGCATTTATTACCAACCAACAATGAATCACATTGTGTAAAATTTCTTGCTCCTGTAGCTTTTGGGTGAATGCTGACTAAACCTCTATATGTATTATCAGCATGACCTGCGGAAATTCCTTTTGAAATAATTTTACTTTTTGTATTTTTACCTAAATGTATCATTTTAGTACCAGTGTCTGCTTTTTGATAATTATTAGTGATTGCAACTGAATAAAATTCTCCTTGAGAATTATCTCCCTGAAGAATACAGCTAGGATACTTCCATGTTATTGCAGAACCAGTTTCGACTTGAGTCCATGAAATTTTTGAATTTCTTCCCCTGCAAGCTCCTCTTTTGGTTACAAAATTGTAAATTCCTCCATTTCCATTTTTATCTCCCGGATACCAATTTTGAACTGTAGAATATTTTATTTCTGCATCATCTAAAGCAATTAACTCTACATTTGCAGCATGTAATTGATTTTCATCTCTCATTGGAGCTGTGCAACCTTCTAAATAACTTACGTAACTACCTTTATCTGCAATAATTAAAGTTCTCTCAAATTGTCCTGTGTTTTCCGCATTAATTCTAAAGTAAGTTGAAAGTTCCATCGGACATCTAACTCCTGGGGGAATGTAAACAAAAGATCCATCCGTAAAAACTGCAGAGTTTAGAGTGGCAAAGAAATGATCTGACATGGGTATTACTGAGCCTAAATATTTTTTTACTAAATCAGGATGATTTCTGGTTGCCTCAGAAATTGAACAAAAAATTACTCCAATGTCTTTAAGCTTTTCTTTGAAAGTTGTAGCAACAGATACGGAATCAAAAACAGCATCTACAGCCACACCGGCTAATCTTTTTTGTTCTAAAAGAGGTATTCCAAGTTTCTCGTAAGTTTTTCTAATTTCCGGATCGATATCGTCTAAAGATTTTGGCTGATCCTTCATGCTTTTTGGAGCTGAATAGTAATAAAGATCTTGATAATTAATTTTTGGATATTTTGGTTTTTGCCAATTTGGCTCTTTCATGCTTTGTAATCTAGAATAAGCTTTAAGACGCCAATCTAACATCCACTTTGGTTCTTTTTTTTGATCAGATATAAATTTAATCGTGTCTTCATTTAAACCTTTGGGAACATCAATAGTTTCAATATCAGTTACAAAACCATGACTATACTCGGAGTTTTGATTGTAATTAGTTATTATTTCTTGGCTATCGCTCATAATGATGTTGTTATTTAAAGGCTTTAATAATTAAATAATACAATTAAATGTAAATTATTTTACCTTATTATTATTTAGTTATGATATAAGCCATTTTCAAAATAATTCAATTGCCCTTTATGAAGCACAACAACGCAGAAATATTTATTAACGGTCCTGACGGAAAACTTGAGGCAAAATATATTCAAAGTAAAAAAGATAATGCTCCCGTAGTTCTTATTCTTCATCCTCATCCTGAATATGGAGGTACCATGAATAATAGAGTTGTTTACAACGCGTATCATACTTTTTTACAAAATGAATTTTCTGTTTGTAGATTTAATTTCAGAGGAGTGGGAAAAAGTGAAGGAAAATTTGACAATGGTTTAGGTGAACTATCAGATGCAGCAGCTGCATTAGATTTCATTCAAAGAAATAATCCAAATTCTAACGAGAGTTGGGTGGTTGGTTTTTCTTTTGGAGCTTTGATCTGCATGCAATTATTAATGAGAAGACCAGAAATTTTTAGATTTGTATCCATTTCTCCTCAGCCTAATATTTTTGATTTCAATTTTTTAGCACCCTGTCCAACTTCAGGTCTTGTGATCCATGGAAATCAAGATCAGTTAGTTACTGAAGATTCTATTAGAGGATTGAAAACTAAACTCACAAGTCAAAAAAATATTACAGTAGACTTTCAAGAAATTAAAAATGCAAATCATTTCTTTTTAAATAAAGATAAAGAATTTATTAAAATTTTAGACAATTATATCAAAAAAGAATCTCGATTATTTTAACTTAATAAATTATCCCGCCAGATATTTTTTTCTTAACTCCAGTAGTTGAAGGAAAAGTAATAGGTAATTTTTTTAAACATCTTACAGCAAGATATGCAAAAGCTTGCGATTCTATAAAATCTCCATTTATTTTTTTTTTATCAATTAAATAAATTTTCTGTAAACAATTTTCTTCTATCGCTTTAATAATCGATAAATTTTTTCTACCTCCACCTGCGATATAAATAATAGCGGCTTTATTCTTATAACTAAATTCATTGATGGAGTTAGCAATAATTTTTCCAGTAAGATATGCCAAAGTTGCAGCACCATCAAATAAATCAAGACCTCTAAATTCAGATAAAGAAAAGTCTGATGTGTCAAAAGAGATTTTTGTTTTTTTCAAATAGTCTAATTTTTCAATAAAGGAATTAATCATTAAGATATTTACTTTGCCTTTTTTGGAAATAGATCCATTCAAATCTTTTTTGGTATTCTTGGCAAAATAACTAATCCACGAATCTAAAAGACAATTTCCAGGCCCGATGTCATAAGCTTTAATTTTTTTATTAAATACGTAAGTTAAATTTGAAATACCGCCGATATTAATAAAAAAAAATGGCGTATTAATTTTAAATTTATTGCACAATGCCTGATGATAAACTGGTGTTAAGGGAGCCCCCTCGCCTCCATTAACTAAATCATTATCTCTGAAATTAAAAACAACTTTACAATTAAATTTTTTTTTTATTAGTTCGGGCTCACCTAACTGCAATGTAAATTTTTTTTCTGGCTTGTGCAAAACAGTTATTCCATGAAAACCAATGACATCAATTTTTTTTTTAAAAGTTAATAAACTTTTGTTAATGGCATTAATGTGATGCTTTGTACATTCGAGGCTTAATTGCTTAAATTCTTTAGTATCTTGAATGTTTTTTTTATTGGTTAAAAAATTTATTTTCTCTTTGAATTTTTTTATTTTAATTTGAAAATTTTTATTAAAAGGGAAATATAATTCTTGATATATTTGATGAACTGTAATTCCATCTGTTCTAATAA
>Ga0222716_10001080_pt1 | contig 23037 bp, 29 predicted proteins | sample C33_13DmetaG_FD_165044 | JGI IMG/M metagenome (GOLD analysis project Ga0222716, IMG submission 165044) | Estuarine water microbial communities from San Francisco Bay, California, United States - C33_13D | ecosystem: Environmental > Aquatic > Marine > Unclassified | place: USA: California... | reverse complement strand
CAGAATTATAGGATATAATATGAATATTACAGTAGCTAAATATCACGCAGAAGACAATGTAAACACATCTATTGTTGCTACAATAGATAATAAAGTTTGGTATATACCACTAGACCCTGCCAACAGACACTATCAAGCAATCCAAGAATGGGCAAAGATAGATGGCAACACAATAGCTGAAGCAGACTAACATGGAAATGGATGCAATGTTATTTTGGAATATAATATTAACTATGGTTGTTGTACCATTTGGATGGGCATTTAACAAAATGTTTCAAGAAGTCAAAAGAGTGCAGATACTTTTAAACAAGACAAGAGAAGAGTATGCAACAAAAGCAGATGTGAGAGAAGACATTGGCAGAGTTATGGAAGCTTTGCATAGATTAGAAGACAAATTAGACAGAGTATTGAGTATTAAATAATGGCAGCATTTAAAGGATTTAAACCACAAGGACTACAAAAAATAGCTACTCGCATGGGTTATGCAGGTAGTATGGATAAGTTTGAAGACTATGTAAAACAAAATCCAGATAGAGAACGTGAGATGATTGTGTACAGAAGTAAGGCACAAGAGATGGCTAAAGGTGGTTCTGTGGTTAAGATGCAAACAGGTGGGCAAGCACAACCTAGACAATTAAGTCAAGCAACCGTTCCTACTGAAACAAACTATACAGCAGATGATACTATAGGTAGTGTGTCAGCCAAGATGATGGAGACACCTGCAATACCTCAAGGTGGTGTAACAATACCAGTTGGTACACAAGTAACTGCTGACCAAGAAATAGACACAGGATTAGGTCAAGTGGCTGGAACAGTAGGAGTGCCAACAGCACAAGCTACAACCACTACATCTAATCAACAAGCTGAGAAAGATGCTAATGTAACAATAGCAGATAAGTCAGCTACTGCTGTAGACAGTGCATTGGCTGCCACTAGTGCGGCTCAAATGACATTGAATGACCCACGTTCTCAAGTTTTAGCAGCTCAACAGACAGCATCAAGTGTAGGCAATCTATCTGCCGCACAAGGTAATGCTACGTTAATGAGTAACCCTGTACAGAGACAGATACAGTCAGGCGAAATAATAACAGGTGCTGCTAATGCAGAGACAGCATCTACCTATACAGAACAGATACAAGCTGCTACAGCTACACCTACAACACAAGCTACTGTACAAGGACAACTAGCACAGTTAACTAACAACTTTGATGCAAGCAATCCACCTGCATGGGCAGCTGGTGCATTAAGAGGTGTTCAAGCACAGATGGCATCAAGAGGTTTGGGTGCATCTAGTATGGCTGGACAAGCAATGGTTCAAGCTGCATTAGAGTCAGCATTACCTATTGCACAAGCTGATGCTCAAACAATAGCTAGTTTTGAAGCACAAAACTTGACAAATAGACAGCAACGTGCTATGCTTGCAGCTCAACAAAGAGCAACATTCATGGGTCAAGAGTTTGACCAAAACTTCCAAGCTAGAGTGCAGAACTCTGCTAGAATTGGTGACATAGCTAACATGAACTTTACAGCAGAACAAAATATAGCAATGGAAAACAGTCGTGCTGTAAACACTATGAATTTAAATAACTTGAGTAACAGACAAGCTATGATAGCTGCTGAAGCCGCAGCATTATCTAATCTTGATATGTCTAACTTAAATAACAGACAACAAGCTTCAGTTAATAATGCTCAAAGCTTCTTACAACAAGATATGGCTAATTTATCCAATCAACAACAGACTGATTTGTTTAAGGCTCAACAAAGAACACAAGCTTTGTTTACAGATCAAGCTGCTGAAAATGCTAGTAGACAATTCAATGCTACTTCACAGAATCAAGTGGATCAGTTCTTTGCTAACTTAGCTACACAGACTGCACAGTTTAATGCTACACAAACTAATGCTCAGTCACAGTTTAATGCAGGTCAGGTGAATACAGTAGAGAGATTCAATGCAGAGATGAACAATCAACGTGACCAATACAATGCTACCAATCAACTTGCTATAGCACAGAACAATGCTGTATGGAGAAGAGAGATAGCTACTGCTGATACAGCCGCTGTTAACAGAGCGAATGAATTAAATGCAAATGCTGTCTTAGATATATCAAAAGAAGCATATGATAACTTATGGTCTTACTATGCAGACACTATGGAATGGGCATGGACTAGTGCAGACAATCAGCTAGAGAGAATTAATAAGATGGCTATAGCTCAATTACAAGCAGATCAAATGGACAGAGCTAATGAAATGTCATCAGGTTCAGCTTCGGGAAAAGCTATAGGTAGTTTAATTGGTACGTTAGGTTCAGCAGCAATAAGTAAAGGAATCTTTGGAGGTATAGGATGATTACAAACCCAACAAGAGGAATACTTAGTTCCTTTTCTAAGTTAGAAATACCGTCAATTAAACCAAGTAAACCTAAAGGCAATGGTATGATGAACAGATCAAATAACTTTACTAAGATGTCTACACAGACTAAACAGCCTGCTGTGACAGCTAAACAAATACAAATGCACATACGAGGTAAAAACAGAAAGTATAATAATGAAACAGCTTGATGATACAACCTTTGACAGACCTATTCCGGGAATGTCTATGACTCACGAACTTGGTGCTAGACCTTGGCAAACACCACCTACATACAGTACAGTGGAAGAGGCATCTGATTATTATATAGAAAGAATGTCTAATCCAGCTTTTAAAGAACAACTATTAGATGTTATGGAAATGCAGATACCTTTAACTACTTTGGCTAACACAATACAATTGGGTAGTGTTATGGAGGGATTGCACAGTGTGGATGTGGGTATGCTAATGATACCTATTCTAGTAGAGACTATGATGTTAATAGGAGATGCTTCTGATGTTAAGTATGTGACAGGCATGGAAGAATCTAAGTCAGATAGACCTGCTATGAATAACAGAATTATTGAAGAGATGAAGGCTGAGAGAGGTAACTCAGAAGATATGGATGAAGGTATGCCTACGAGACAAGCAGAAGAGATACCTACAGAAGAGCCTGTAGAAGAAGAGATGCCTATGGAAGAACCCAAAGGCTTGATGGCAAGGAGAGGTTAATGGCATTTTTAGGTAGTTTAGGTAAATCATTAGGACTTAGTTCCTCATTTGGTGAAGGATTAGTAGAAGGATTGGCAACGTCTGTTGATAAAGGTATACAAGATGATATGAAACGTACCCAAGATAATGTAGACAACTTGGTTATTGAAACATACAAAGGTGCTGTAGAAGGTAAAAAAGAATTTGATAAGATGTACAAAGAGAACAAGAAGCTTGTTGAGAACATTGCTGCTAACATGGGTGGTGAGCAAGGCATAAATCACCCTCAAGCATTACAAGCTGCTCAAACATTAATAAATTTAAAAGGTTTAGATGGTGCGTTTACAGTAGCTCAAGACTACAATAAAGCATTTAGAATGTATGGCAAACATCCTACTAAGTCTTTACTAGCAGACGAAACAGGTAATGGTACTCCTATAACATTAAGTGCTTTAACAAAGAGTACAGTTACTCCAATGGCTATTCCTGATGCCTCTAAACTAGGAGAGTCTGCCAATGTAGGTTTTATGAAGTTAGATTTCTTTGGTGGAAAAGATTCTAGTAGCTCTGAAATTACTACAAGGGCACAAGCTTTAATAAAAGCTAGAGGCATAGATATAAATGAGCAAACTGTTGACTTACCACCAGCATTAAAAGGAAAAATAGACCCCTTGATGTTGGGCATAAAAGAAAATCCAATAGAAGAGAAAGCTAGACTTGTAACTATGTTAGCTAATGCTGAAAGGGATGGAACACTAACTCCTGAATTAGAAGGCAATATTAAAGAAATGATTGACGTTACAGAAGGTATTACTAGGTCTATGAGAAAAAATAAAGCCTTAGATGCTAATGCTTTTAATTCTGCTCAAGGAATTTTGTATAAAAACTTTCATACCCTTAATCAAATAGAATTTAAAAGTGAGTTTGGTAAGTACATTGGAAGTAATGCAAAAGATGAACAATTAAAATTAATAAATAGTAGTGTTAAGTATTATATGGATATTTATGCAGAGTCAGCACTAAAGGGTAATTTAGAAGATGGTCAATCCTACATGCAGGTAATAATAGAAGCAATGGGAAAAAATAAAAGATTAACCTCAACTAATATAAATGGTGTGTACAGATTAGTAGTTGCAGACGGAGAAGGTTCTGATCTTCTTGATGCTGAAAATAAGAAAAAAGTAAACCCTAAAGATAAAAAAAATAAAATGCCGGGAGAAAAAAAGAATAACGTAGAAGTAGGTGAACTTAAATCATCTCAAGAATATATAAATGAATTAAAAAAATTAAAAACTACGTATCCTAATTTAGCACAAAGTAGAATTACTGGTGTAGAGAAAAACTTTGTGAAGTCTTATATGGCAGAAAATGAAGGAACTTCTATGTCAGAAGCTCAAAAAATATTTAGGCAGTTAACACAAGGGTAATTATTAATGTCCTACACGCAGATGTCCAAGGAAGAATTAAATAAAGAAAACTTAATTAATGATGTTGACTTCATCTATGATGCAAAACAGTTTTTGTATGACAGAGAAGATTACCAATCAGATGACAATGAAGATATATATGACAGATACCTAGAACACTTCCGTTATCAGAACGTGAATGAAGTGTCTGCTGTGCGTGATATGTATTTAGCACAAGAGTATGAACAAAAAGGTGATGACGAAGGTCTTGCTCGTATGGGCAGACTTATGTCTACATTTGAGAACCAAGACACAGATTTTACAGCAGAAACAGTTACGGATTATTTAGGTGGTGTATTTACTGCTCCATCTACTTATGCTTCTATGTTTTCTTTTGGTGCAGGTAAGGCTGGAGCATTGGCAGCTCAACAAGGTATTAAGTTTGGTATCAAAGAAATAATTAAGAATGGTGCTAAAGCTACGGGTAGTAAAATGTCAAAGAAGCAGTTACAAAAGGGTGCTGAGACATTAGGTAAATTTGGAACAGCTAAACAAGCATTTATAGGTGGTGGTTATAAAACTGCTATTGGTGCAGGTACTGTAGATGCATTAGGTGGTGCTGGAACGGTAGCGGCTCAAGAAAAAACTCGTGTGGTAACAGATCAACAAGAAGAAATGGATTATGGTAATATAGCATTAAGTGGTGCTATATCTGCTCTTCCCGGGGGAGTATTAGGTGGTGTGACAGGTTCACGTAAAGCTTTTACTAATAATATAGCAGAGCAGTTTGCTATAAAACAAGTAAATAAACGTAAGGGTCAGATAGATCATGTTTATAAAACTATTAGTAGTCAAAAGTTTGGTAAGAGTAAAGACTTAAAAAGTAGAGTTGCTAAAGTTGTAGCGGGAACATTAAAGAAATCTTTAGATGAGACTGTAGGCAACTTTAATATGAATGTTGGAAAGAAATTAAAGATAGACAATGCTCCTGAAGAGGGAACACTATTAAGTTTGGATGAAAAAATAATAAGAAATGTTGCATCTGCAGCATCAGAGGTAATTGACAAGATTCCCCCTAGATTAAAGTATGTAGATGGTAAAGAAGTGAAGGTAGTTAAAGGAAGTAAAGAAGATTTAGAAGAGAGAATAACATCTCGTATAGCTAGAGGTATATCCAGTGGCTTAATGAATACCGACAGTTTTATGGGTATTTTAAAAACTCATAATCTTAGTGCTACAGAATTTGGTTCTTTATACGCGGCTGAAATATCTCAAGCCGCTAGAAGTATGCAAACATTAGGTGTTTTATCAAAAGCAGAATCTAAAAAAATATTTAATGACTTAACAGATTTAGATAGAGCATTAATAACTCTTGGAGATAGCACAGAAGCAGCTAAAAAAGCTTTGGCTGATAAAACAGATAAAGGAATGGTATTAAACAAAGCCGGTGATTTCTTTAGAGCCTTAAACAAAACACGTATTGGTATGATGACAATACAAGCTGCCACAACTGTTAGAAACACTACCAATGGATATATGCGTAATTATGTTTATGCCCTTGATAATTTAGGAACTGGTGTAGCAAATATTGCTTACGGACAATTTAATAAAAATAGTTCAAATGCTGAACTAGCAAAGGTAGCTGATAATGCAGTGAAGATGGGTAAAGCTCAACTATTTGCTGGAGGTCAAGCTCTTAGATTAAAAGATATGGTGTTTGCTGTACAAGGAATTGACACAGCTATACTAACAAGAGTTTTTAAAGACCCTAAATTAGGAAATTCAGATGTAGCAAAACAACTATTTAGAGAGTTGGGAGACATAGGAACTTCTGTAGGCGATGATTCGGGTAATATGTTAAAAACTGCTAGATTTATGAATAAGTTTAACACTCTTAGTGATAATGTATTTAAATCTGCTATATTTTCTCGTGAGGTAGATAAGTTTATAAGGGCAGACGTAGATAATCTATTTAGAAAATATAAAAAGGATGGATCATTAGACAAAGAAAAAAGTATATTAAATTTAAGTGACTTAGTTTCTAGTGGTAAGTTTAATGGTATGCTTAATGACAAAGTTTTTGGTCAGGCTATGGAAAAAGCATTAGACTTTACTTATCAAACGGGTAGATTTAAAGGCAAGGCAGGTGCATTTAACACATTAGCTGATGGTTTTATACAAGCTTCCTCTAGTCAGTTAGGTTCTGCTTTTGTTCCTTTTCCAAGATATATAGTTAATCAACTTAGATTTGTTTATGAACACGCTCCTATTATTGGTTTATATGATTTAGGTGGTATATTAAATAAAGCTAGTACTCCAGAAAAATTAGGAAAACAATTAACAGGTTTAACAATGCTAGGTGCTTTTTATGGCATGAGAGACAATCTTGGTGATGAGAACACAGGTGCTTATGAATATAAGAATCCTTTTGGTCATGGTTCATTTGATGCTAGAGCATCTCTAGGACCTTTCATGGCATATGCGTTTGCCGCTGATGTTTTATATAGATTTGGAAAACCTAATGGTGCTTTAGAGAATATGTTTGGTTTTAGATTGCATGATAATGATAAAGTATCTTCAACAATTAAAACTAGAGAGATAACAGAAGCTTTGTCTGGTGGTTTATCTAGAGCGGGTACAGGTCTACAATTTGTAGATGAGATAGTGAAACTGTTTACTGAAGGTAATGAATCAGGTAGTGGTGTTATGGAAGAAAGTGCAGCTAAGTTTATAGGTAACTATCTTAGTACCTATACTGTTGGAGCAGGTATGATAAAGGATGCTGTTGCTGTAGTTGATCCTGATACTAGATTACTTGCAGATAATTCTGATGTTAAGTTTTTACCTTATCTATTGAAACAAGCAACTAGATCATTTCCTATGGAAGCACACGCAGACGGTGAAGGTTTTCTTAGTAGACCATCTCAAACCACACCTTATAAAACTACGGGTATAAGAAATACAATGCCTATGTTTAGGCAAATAACAGGATTAACTCCAGTTGAAAAAAAATCAAATGTAGAAAAAGAGCTGGAGAGATTTCGTCTAGATTATTTTGAAGTAGCTCCAGTAAAAATCAAAGATAATATTGGGAATAGGGAATCTAGACAAAAGGTAGCACAAGGTATTGAGTATCATTTAACTAATTTAATTAATAGTCCTGAATATAATGGACTAGAAAGTGACTATGAAAAAGAAAAGTTACTAAGAATAAATTTACAGTCTATACGTACAGAGGCTGTTAAAGATGTTCTAAGAGCAAAAGATTATGATACTCCCGTAGATGTAATTAGAAAACAAAAAGCTAGATTTTTTAGATTGAGTGAGTCTGACAGAGAAATAATAACAGCTAAGTTTAGAAGGATGTTTCCAGAAGTTCAAATAGAAGATGATGATTATGGTATGCTTATGCAAGTAGGCATAGACTACGGTATAATTAATAAGTAATCTATGCCAATAGTTTTATCTTTCGTCACCTGACCCTGATAATGTACCACGTTCTTTTCTACTATGTAACTTTCTCAAGTTCTCTTTCATAATCTCATTCAAAGGAACATCAGTTTCTTTTGCTAACATAGCACAATACCAAAGTACATCACCTATCTCTGATGCAATAGCTTTTTTATCACCTTTGCCATCACGTATAAGTTTCTTTACTTTACCAGCAACTTCACCAGCTTCACTAGTCAAGCCTAGAGCTAAATACTCTAAGGCTTTTTCTTTTGGGAATATAGCTGTCTGACTAGCTAAGTTCTCATATAGGTCAGGAGTTATAATTTCCGTTATTATTAATTTATCCTGCATGTATTTTCTCACCTCTTCTTCTAGCTTCTGCATTTTTGACCCTCTCTAATTGCACATAGTAAGCAGAATTAAAACCTCGTTGCCATTCTCGTGACTGCATAGTCTTGTCACTAAAAGGATTTATAAACTTCCGTCTCTTGAAAGCACTAAACCCTTGATTGAATTGCAGACTAAGAGGAGCATCATATTTGCCTAAACCTCTCTCTTGTCTAGTTTTAAACTTTCTATTCTTTTTCTGCATATCATATTCTCCTTATGGAAGTTAAAGTTATTTTTGTTTTTTAGTTTCTTCTTCTTGTTTAGGTCTTTCTAGATATTTTACCAAGACATTTAGTCTGCCATTAGCACTATCTAAGGCAGATAATTCTTTTACTATAGTATCTACAATAGTAGGATGGTCTCCTACACCCACAGGATTAGTCATCATAACTTCTATATTAGCTATGTGACCATTCATTTCTCCTAGTAGTTTAGTCTTTATTGCCTGCAATATCATGTCTCTCATTTGTTTCTCCCTTTTGGTTTTAGATGTAATAACTCTCTGATGTGTAACTTCCTACCTTTGAAGAACACTATTAAATTTATGGTAGTGTTGATGGAAATGGCTATTAATAACCACCATTGCCACCAAAGTAATTGACTACCTTCTAACATTAACTAGCCTGAATGTCAACCATTTCACACGCATCTGCTGTACAAGCAAGTTCCCTTCCACCACTAGTTGTGTCTTCTTTTTCATAGTCTGCTAACTTAGACCAATCTATAGACTCAGGCATCTTTTTATACAACTGCTCATACTCTCCACCTGTTATATCTTGATAAGGTGCTTGAGCATATGTATGGTCACTAAATGGTAAGAATGATATACCTGATACTTCATCAAAGTTATCATATACCCATGCTCCCACTTTCATCCACTCATCTTCCTTAACAGATACAGTAACAGAAGGCTTGTGCTCACACCAATGTCTTTGGAACATGAGCCAATACTCTAACTGTTCTATGGCAGACATCTCTGTTCTAGTTGTAGCACCTGATGGTGACTTCATAGGAAAGCTAAACACAGTTGTACTGTCAGGTTTCATAACACATGGCTCACTAGGTATGCCACTATCTTTCATAAACTGTGTGAGTGGGTCTTTGTTATCACCACGTACAGTTCTAATGTAATAGTCATTGTGTCTAGCATGAATACCTGAAGCACTGTCAACTAATTGACTAACTGTACCACTAGGTTTGACACAAGTTATAGCAGTTGACTGAGGAATACCTAAATCTTTAGACATCTTCTTGTTAGTTTCTACTGCTACCTCTTTTAAGATTTGTAGTATTTCTTCATTCCATATAGGACAGTCAAGAATACCTGTTAGGGAAACTCCTAATAGTCTTTCTTCTTCTGTGTTATCTTTCCATATCTTACGTAAGTATTTAAAATTCGTAAGAGTTGATTGGAATGTACCTAAGATTGTAGCCATACGTACCTTTTCTTTTAAGGATACTAAGTCATCTGTGGCTCTACACACTACCTCCGTAAGATTACAGAACTGATATGGTCTAAGTATAATCTCACTACATGGATTACAACCAAAGTAGTGGTCTGTTTCTCGCCTACCATTCTCAGATGCTTTAACTTGTGCAGCTTTTCTATTAAATATACCACGTTCACCTGACTTAGATTCGTATAGTGATGTCCATTCTCGCATGAATGTACCCATCTCAGGCTTACCTTTAAATGCTACAGAGTTATTAGCTAGTGCTCGTTGACCTTCATTCTCCCACCATTGACCTGACTTAGCATGTCTCATTTGGTCATCACCTAAGTTAGACAAAGAGATAAGAGCAGAACGTCTGACACCACCAACAACTACAACTTCACCAATCTTACACATCAAGTCGTGACATTCAATAGGAAACAATCGTCTGCCTTTAGCACCTTTAAACTTCTGTATACAAAAGTGAAACAACTCTATGAGAGGTGCAGGTCCTGATGCTCTACCACCAAATGTTTTTAATCTAGCACCTGCTGGTCTTACTTCTGATGTATCCCACTTTGGTATTTGACCAACATATAACATAGCAATTAGTTCTCTTAATGACTTTGCCCATCCGGGTCTGCTGTCTGCAACTTTTATGATAGTAGTGCTGTCTTCAAAGTGCTCGTTGACTATAGGTAACTTATCTACATTCTCACGTTCAACAGAGAAGCCAACGCCAGTGCCACACATAAGTATATACATACACTCATCAAATGAACGTGGACTATCTACTGGTATGTAGCTACAGTTATAGCCACCAACGTGGCATCTGTCTAGAGCAGGTCCTGAAGTCATCAAGGCTCTCATGCTAGGCATAACACCTAATGACATTATCTGCTCTGTTAGTTTATTCTTGAGAGCTTTAGTAACAATATAACCATGATTATTCTCTAGATGAGATTGCATATAATCAAAGTATCTGTCTACAGTTTCTCCCCAGTTCTCTCTTCTTTGTTCGTCATCTTTCCATCTTGCATAGCGAGAGAGTGCTATGAAGTTTTGGTAATCTGTGGGTAGGTAATTTCTTAACATTTATGTCTCCTCTGTAATTGTTTTCAAGCTTTTAATTTTTAAACCTTCTACATCATATATTACATCTTTGATGTACTCTTCTATTTCTTCTCCTACTTTCCCATCCGCTGGTATGGGGTACTCCTCTTTGTCTATGGCTAAAGTCATAAGCATTTTAACTTTTATCATCATAGACCTCAATGAGTTTATTTAGATACCACTGTGCTTTTTTGAGGTCTTCTACACCATTCTTGTATCTAAATCTCCATAGGTATTTAACTATATTGCCTTGTAAATAATAGTCAAAACCATCAACTAGCATAGCCTCTAGAGCATCTATAGTCTCAATGCCTGCTTTGTTATAATGCAGAGGACTGTTAACCATATCCGTAGATGGCATATCTTTTGTGACACCACTTAAATATTTAACTTGTTCCTCTTCTGATTTGTTTTTTATCTTATCTGCCATCATTCTCATGTACTCCATATGTCTCATTATTTTTTTTCACTAGTAAAATTTAAGGATACTACATTACCCTCAATAGATGTTATTACTTTAGGTTTAACTTCATCATCAGGCTCAGAAACAAATTCATCTAGTCTAGTATATAAGCTAGGGTCTTTCTCCATAAGAGCCATTGATGCTGCAACTAACTGACTTAGGTGTAGTAAACTACTTCTGCTCTCATCATCTAGATTAGATTTCTGTGATGCTATAATGTTTAGTTCCACTTCGCCAGTCCAATAACTACCCTCACACTTAGGTAGTAATTCTATAAAGCATGAGTTAGGGTTTCTTGTTTCTAATATATCAGTCATAATATTATCTCCTTATCTTTGTACCTGAAAATTTAATAAAGTTCAAGTGTTTATTTTTACCTTTTTCTTTTAGCCAATCTTCAGGTATGATTCTGTCATAATACCTAAAACCATGCTTATTGCACCATTGCCCATAATTAGATTTAGCACCTTTACTAAGCTTACTTCTACTGTTTGTAAAGACAAATCTAATATCTAATTTAGGATGTTGCTTCTTTATGCAGAGATGTTTCTTTCTGTCTGCAGCTAAGAACCTTCCTTTAGTTTCTATTATTATACCATTGTTTAGTATAAAGTCTGGAGTATAGGTACGGTAGGTTAAATCCTCCCATTCTATCTTCATTGACTCATACATAAATGTATGTTTCAACTTCTTTAGATATAAAGATATAGAGTGTTCTAATCCACTTCTGTACCCATACTTCAGTGCTTCTCTTCTTACTTTATGAGGAGACATTGTCCACCAAGCTAATGTAAGAAACAATCTTAGGTGTCTGTGCTTTTGACATGACGGCTGGTTTATCAGTTAGATTCCAACAATCATATCTGTAGTCACAAAATTTACAGTTACTGTTTAAAACAGTATTACCCGTTTCTTTACCTCTGAATGTTTCAATCTCAGGTTCAAAACATCTCTCAAACTTATTTGTATTGACAGTAGCAACTGTGTCTTCAATCTTTTTTATCTCGTCATCTAGATTGAGACCACTTGCAGGTACATACTTAAAGTGACCATTGGCTTTGTTTACAACCCACCAACCACCAACTTTTTTACCAGAAGCTTTTGCATAACCAGCAAGTTGTCCTACATAACCAAATCCATCGCCACTACTTAGTGTGTCATAAGATTCAAACTTATTTTTGTAAGACCAATCAGATGCTGATTTAACATCATCAACTGCACCGTCAATAACTAAGTCGTAAGACCCGGAAACATTATCATCTTTTAATTTTAAGATAACATTCTCAGAGTCTTGATAGTCAACTTTAGCGGCTTTTAACAAACCCTTGAAGACTGCCTCAACTATATCTCCTAACATCATGTTCATCATAAAGTTATTTGATTTAGGTAAAGCAGTTTCAGGTTTATTCTTTTCGTACCAAAGTTGACATGTAGGTCTACCTATGTTTGACATACGTAACCTAAAGTCTTTTCTTTTAACCTTGCCACTAAATTGACGTTGCAAAGCATCTCTTACATCATTTGCTACTTGGTCTATAACCTCATCTGATATAGTAGATTTACCATTGACTGCATCTGTCATGTACTGATGCAACTTCAATTCAGCGACATGATTCATTAGTTATTCCCCTCAATGTCAATGAAAGACTCAACAGTTTCCATCTCTTCAGCAGATACAGGGTTTTGTCTAGTCTCTACCTTTTGTTCCCATTCTTTACAAATGTAATCATTGAAGTTCTTTATCCAATCAACAAAGTCACCAAATAACTTTTGGTCTTCTTCTGCAACATCAAAAGATTCACCAAAGTCTACTTCTGCAATAGGAGTATAGAAACTACTTCCATTAGGTAACTGATTTGCTTTAGTACCATTGAGATGTATTAGATGCTGTATAGGCAATCTAGATTTCTTAACGTACTCATTAAACTGATCGCCTAATGTTTTGAAAGCATCCTTGTTGTCAATCTCCCATATAAATGGAACATCTCCTAATAGTACAGACTCACCTTTTTCATTAGTAGGCTCATCCAATGTAACAACACCAAAGATAACACGAACACGTTTAATCTGTCTGATTAAGTCTTGCATGTCTGGTGCTAAAGCTTTGAAGTCTTCTATGTAACCAGAGGGTTTGCCACAGTTGAATCTACCAGTGTTATCTTTCAAATCAGTATTTAGATTATCAGACATAATAGTTCTGTGGAACATACCTTTTGGTTCACCTGCTTTTGCATTAAGGTTTGCTATATATCTTCGTAGCATAAACCTTTGCATGAATGGGCGAATACTAACATTCTTAGCGTAGTAGTATGTAGAACCACTTTCTTCAACTACTTCTAATCTATAAGCACCACCCTCAATGACTTCAACATTAGCCATCTTACCGTTGACTTCTGTTTGACCCATCATAGGTGAGTGCCATATTCTTAGTCTGTTTAGATTACCAGACTTCTTTGGCTTTGCAGAAACCTCTGTAGCTATTCCCATAGCTTTAGCTAAATCTGCATAGCTATCCGTATTTATGTTTATTAAATCATTCATTTAATTTTTCTCCTTTCAATGAGTGCCTAGTTATATCATGCGACATCTTTAGTGTCAAGCCAATTAGTACCTATTTTTGCCTCTAATAATAGTGGTACATTAAACTCTAATTTAAACTCTTTTTCTATAAGAGTTATCATATTGTCATTAGTTGTTTTGATTACATCTAATACTTGTCTTTCTTCACTTGGATGTACATCAACTACTATTGAGTCGTGTACACTATTAACCACACAAGACTGATAAGGCTCTAACTGTTTCTCAATATACATCAGTATCAAAGGAACTATATCAGCAGTAGCAAATGACTGCACGGGATAATTCTTTATCTGTGTAAAGTTAGATATCTTACCTGACATAAGTCTTTGTACATCCGGGAAAGCAAACTGCCTACCTGATGGTGTAGTTATCTTACCTGTAGCTAGAGCTTCTTTAGCCAATCTGGTGTGCCATGATTTGATTCCTTTGTACTTTTCTGTGAAGTGCTCATAGTAGGAAGCTTCTGCTTTACTTCTACCAAACCCAGTCGCACCATATAACGGTGCAAACGTGTGTGCTTTAGCCTCTTGCCTAGTCGTTGGCTGACCAGCATCACTGATAACTTTAGACGTATACGCATGAACATCAAATCCAGTCGCAACCTCCTCAATAGCGACTTTATCTTGTGATAAATATGCCGCAGCTCTAAACTCAAGTTGTGCAAAATCTGCCTCCAATATCTTTCCATTATCCCAACGTGACACAAATACCTTCTTCACAGGAAACGTACCACCTCTAGGCATGTTCTGCATGTTAGGGTCTGCACCACTAAACCTACCAGTAGATGTTCTATGTTGTAACAATCTTACATGTAACTTACCATCAGGTTTTACGTATGTCTTTATGCCTTGTACAAAGGATGACAAGTAAGTATCTAGTGCAGACAGTCTTTGTAAGTCTGACAAGAAACTCATCGCCTCTGACATATTTAATTTCTTAGCACCATCATGTAATATATCAAGAAACTTTTTATTAACACTAAAACCATTTGCACTTACCCATTTAGCTGATGGTGCAGAGAACTTTAATCCTGCTATCTTGTTGATATTAGTAAAAGTGTAGCCAGTACCAATGCAAGTATTACACTTGGGTTGCTTAACATAAGGGTTTCCATCTTTTCTAACCTTTCTCATTGAACCTGATCCATAACAATCCTTACATTTTACAGCTATAGTTTTGTACACTATATCTGATGTCTCACTAACTACTTCTTTGTAGTTAGATGTCTTCATGTATGAATCAAAGTTGTGTGTCCAAGTCGTTTTATCTTTAGGCTTTCTACTATATATAACCCAAGACATCTGCTCTGGACTATTTAAGTTGATAGGTGTGTCACCCATTAAGTTTTTAACTTGAATCTTTAGACGTTTCTCTATGTCTTGTTTCTCTGTCTCAAACTCAACTCTAACTTCCTCAAGCTTATTTAAATCTACTGCAAATCCTTTTTGATATATGTTTGCTAGTGTTAAAGCAACCTTGTTAGTTAGTATAACTGTATCCATCAACTCGCTATATTCAACAGTATTTAGTTTTCTATATATTTCATCTGATAACTGCTGTGTTGCATGTAAGTCAGCAGATAAGTACTCAGATAATTCTTCAGGTGGTATGTCAGCAACTGAGAAACCTTTCTTGAAGTATTCTTTTAAGGTATCTTGTTTCTGTGTAGCTAACTCATATCTCTCAGCACATGCCTCAAGAGACAATGCTTTTTTGACACCACGTTGTAGGACATACTCACCTAACATAGTATCAAACACAGGACCTGTATAAGTTAGACCACATTCCCATATCCACATCAAGTCGTGTACTATGTTATGTCCAATGAGTATTGTACAAGCATCTAGTAACTCTTGTATCTTCTGATGTGCATCTGTGTCTGTTGACATTCTAAACAGATATTCTTCTTTTGTGTCTGTTAAACACCCAACCATAATCAACTCATTCTCTGTTTCAAATGGGTCAAGGTGTAACTTACCATCTCTAGTTGTGACTGTATTCTCTACGTCAAGTGTCAGTTTCATTTAAACTCTCCTTATGTTTCTTTAAATACTTAACTGCTCTTTTTACTTTTGTCAAGTCATCTTTAAATCCACCTAGTCCTGAATTACAATGATGGCATATCCAACCTCTGAATGTTAGAGTGTCATGGCAATGGTCTAGTACCCACTTATTTAATTTTACTTGTCCATACTTACCTACTTCTTTTATGTCACGTTCACATATTGGACAACAGTAATCTTCGTCAGGATACTTATTTTCCTTACGTAACTTCTTTAGTGTGTGGTAGTGACCTTTTATACACGATGAACATGTTCTCTTTACCTCTCCTGTAGGTATAAGTTGAAAGTTTGAAGCAGGTTGTTCTATGTGGCACTTGATACACGTATAGGCATCACCAACGAGAGTCGTAGGTTTAGTATAACCAAATAAATCAGGGAAATCATTCATGCCTCATATCTACCAACTTGATAATCAAGCTGACAAGTTATAACACCATGCCATCCAGACAACTTATTCTTAACAATATTAAGATGTCTCTGCAAATCCTCTTCGCCACCATCTTCTTGCTTTGGTGGATTCTTTGCAATCAGTATCATTAAGTCAGCCTCTGCTGCTTTACCAGTTCTGCTACCTTCCATCATAGATTGGTTCAGTAATATCTTACCCTCTGCATCAGCAGATAGTTGAGACATGTAGAATACTGCACACTCATGTTGCTTGGCAATCATACGAGCATGTATAGCATTAGCTTTGAGTGCCTCATCAGGTCTAGCAAAGCCACCACTTCTAGCAAACTTGTCTCCCATATCAAGTAGTACAACATCAGGCTTGTATGACTTACACACACTCTCAACCCAAGCCATGTCACGACCCGTAGCATCTTTAATCTTAACCTTATCTTTGATTGGTGCGTACAAGTCTCTTGCTCTACTTGGATTAGACTTGATTTGTTTCATAGTCATGCCAGTAGATGCAGTTAGGTATCTAGCACCAACTCTGTGACTACCCTCTTCATTACACAAGACAATGCAGTTAGCACCTTGATGTGCAAATCCTCCCGGAGATGCAATCATACTTGCATGAAAAGATGTCTTACCAGTATTAGGTCTAGCACCTACCTCAATCAAGTGACCAGCATTTATACCCTCAAGTTGTCGTGTCAAAGCAGGTATGTTAAAGTTCCAACGTGCCTCAAGGTCATTCTTAGCTAACAGTGTATCTATATCCATATCATCCCACTCCACATTTAAATCAGGTGTAAAATCATCATTGTATTGCTCTAGTAACATACGTAAGGGTTCTAGACTAGTCTGTTGTCCATTGACATAATCAAAGCCAAGATTAGCAATGTCTTCTCCAACAACTTGCTGGAACAGTTTAGACAGAACCTCTTGTGCAACATCTGAACCTAGTGGTTGCTCATTCTTAATAGACTTAAACAATGCTAGGTAAGCTTGTTTCTGTGCAGTAGACATTGATGGGTTACTTGATATGAACAAAGCTTCAATCTCATCAGGTGTGACTGTACGTTCATATCTGTCCATAGCTTTATCTATTGCTTGTTTAATCTTCCTAGCATCTTTGCTGAACAGTCTGTCTGGACATCTAGCACCACGATGCTCTTTGTAGAACTCTCTGTCCATTAAACTTCTTAGTAGTGAATTTTCCATGTATTACTCCTTTGGGGTTAATTTATACAAGTTGTAAATATCTTCTTCGTTTCTATACTTCAAGTCATCTTTAAGCCTAAGAACACGTACATCCGGGGTATAAGCACGTAACTCTCTGGCAAATTGTAGTATCTTAGGTAGTGCATCAGGGTCTAATGCAACAATAGCAGTTGAGAATTGTGATAAGTATTTCTTGTGGTCTTCTGATAAAGAAGTTCCAAGTATAGCCACCCCCGTGTGTATATTACTATTTGAAACACAAGCACTCACACAATCCTCAACGACTAAAGCGACCTTACCACAACCATATGTGTATGGCAAGGGGTTATTCCCATATCTTTTCCATTTAGGTATGCGTTTACCTAAAGACCTACCAGTTGCATCAACTAACTTACCATTATGTTCTATGGGAAACACCACTCGGTCATCCTTCACGTCATATTGTAAGTTTAATTCGTCTGCATCTAGTTTCCACCTCTCACAAAAAGATACGAGGTTATTCCTATTGTTATGTGGTACAATGTATTCAGGCATCTCAAATGTATCATCTGTAGTGACTTCTTTCCTTGCACTCACAGACTTGATATCATCTACAGATAACCTAACACGAGCAGTACCACTTAAACTACAGGAAATCTTGTAACAGTTCCACACTAATGAACCCATATTATTTGTGGCAGTAAATGTTTTATAAGAATTACAAACCGGACAATTTAATCTACGTGTTTCATCCATAGGTATGTTTAAATCTTTAACAAATTCTAGTATATTATACATTATATATGTTCCTTATATATATATGGGTTCGGACAATATAAATGTCTTGTAACATGCATATTTCATACTGTCAATTTTTTTCTTGTACTTAATGCTAAATTAGCAGAAGCAAAGGTATTCTTCATGTAAGGCTTAACACTTTGTGGGTTAGTATGTCCTGTGACAGACATAATATTTCCCATTGACACACCAGCATCTACCATCTCAGTCGTACCCGTTCTTCTTAGGTCTGAAAGTCTAAGCTCTTTAGATAGTCCTGCAGAGTCCATAATCTTTCTGCCCTCTACTGGTAGCTTAGTGATGGTGTAAGGCTCATGTATGCCTCTCCTAGGGCGAGGGCGAGGTGCTACATATTCTTGGAAACCAAAATCTTCTTTCTGTTGTGTAAGCATTTTGTTTAATCCATCAGATATAGGTAGAAACACCTCGGCTCTCCTCTTAGATTGTTGTATGTGCATCTTCTGCTCTAACAAATCTAGGTTATCCCACTTGATTACACGCATGTCACCTAGTCTTTGACACCATTCATATGCCATTTGTACAATCAAACCCAAACTTCTTGTGTAAAAATCAGAATATGCTACGTCTAGATATGCTTTCACATCTGATTGTGTCCACACTACCTTTCTAGCTATAGGTGTTCTTCTCTTTATACTTGAGAATGGATTGACTGTGCAATGCTCCATATGTATGCCATAATTATATACTACTCTCGCCACAGACATGACATGATTAGCAAGGTGTATGCCTCTCTCACACCATTGCTCATATGAAACTTTAGCCATCTTGGTAGTGATATCAGAAAAGTTGATACTGCCTAAACTTTGTGCATCTCCAACTTTTGTGTCTAACACCACACCAAGAAAGTACTGATATTGTACTTTAGTTTCTTCTCTTAAGCTCTTGAAATCAAAGGATAAATAGTACTCGTCAATTAAACTTGACAATTTTTTGTTCATTGCGTTTCTCCTTGTATTTTAAATGAAGTAAATAAATTTCATAGTTGTCTAATGTTTCTAGTTCGTGATTTGTAGAATTGTATCTAAGACTAGTGTCAAAGAGATTTATGTTTCCGCAGCATGGGCAGACAGAATCTTCATTAGCTATTCTGCCCATCCAATAGCATTTATTACAACCAAGTAAACCCTCAGTTTTTAAATTCATATGCTCCACCCCATCTGCTATAGTGACCATGTTCACATTCAACTGTAGCATCTACTATGTTAGCAAGTTGGAACTCCATACCATCTAGCTTACATATCATATCATAATCTATTGGACATTTCTCGTCTGTCTGTGCGTTGATACTACGTAAGTCTTCAAGTATTTGTAAGATTTGTCTTGACTGTTGATTTGTCAAGTTAAGTATTTTATTTATTTCTTTTACTTTCTTCGCCATGTTACACCTCCAATGCTATGTAAATACATAGTGCTATAATTAATAGTTTACCATAGTCAAGGTCATACTTTGTACCCTCACCATATTTTTTATTGAAATCTTTTTCCATGAAATCGTGTATTCTATGCCACATTCTTATTCTCCTTTATGTTGTTCATATAAAAGTGTCGCTGCACTTATTATACGTTGGTTATATTTAAGCTGATAACCTGTACCAGCTCCTAATGCACTAACATCAACTAGATGTTTGTGATAATGTTTAATGCTTTCCCACTTATCTTTTAACTGCTTACACATCTCATCATACTCATAGTCTTTGATGATTGAGTCGTGCAACTGATAGTAGATGTATGAGTGCATAAGATAATAGGGAACTAACATATTAAGATTAGTTCTCCATATGTCTAGATTACTTTTTGTCAATATAAACTCTAAGACATTTAGACTTATCTATAGGCTGACCTCTGTCATACTTTTGCCAACCCTCAGACTCTTTGACTTCATCCTTGAGGTATTGACCTCTGACACGCATCTTGTAGGTGTCCTTGTTGAAGTACTTCTTTAGACTGTCTGTGAACTGTTGACCATCACAGTCATTAGGTATGTCGCTGAATACATAATTGTGACCTTTACTAGATGTACACCTCTCTACATATGCCTTGTGCCAAAAGTCTGACTTCTCTACTTCTCTGTTATACCTATCTTGCCATATGGTGTCTCTGCTAGTTTCTGCATTGTGAGCATCAAACAAAACATTATATGCCTCACGTAAGTTGTCATACTTCTTTTGAAGTTCTTTCATCTGTTCAGCCTTTACTTCAAGGTTTTCATTTTCTTCTTGCAAAAAATTGCGTTCTTTGATGTTTTTTTCTGTTTGGTCATTCTGTTTCACAAATGCTCTGACCAAATGTTGAAAGTCCATATGAGATATAGGTATATCCTTGTCCTCTGCTTTTGAATAATATGTCGTATAGTTTAAGTCATACATATCATCTGCTAACTTACCAGTGCTTGTTGTTGCACCCAACATTTGTACTACTCTATGTATTTTCATGCCACTTCTCCTTTCATCCATTGTGGTTTATTTGTATAGTTGTATCTAGCAAACCTAGATTTGTCAACTATGTAGAACTTCCTATATGCCTCTATAGGAAAGAACTCGTCTGTCTTCAAGTCATCATGCCCACTAAAACATTGTGGGTGTGGTGTAATAAAGTTAGTGGTATTAGGTATCAACTTTGTACCAAGAAATATAGCATCATAGTGTTTACTTGCACCATGAACTTTGTGATACCTTTTTGTATACTCTTGTAGCATAGCCACATACAAATTAGTTGCCCACATAAAATTCATACGGCATTCCATTGCCCATAGTGTGCATGGATGTTTCTGATGTACTGGTTTATACAAGTCATTCTCCTCTGCATATTCTGGAGCATGATGCCACAATGTAGTGCATAGCATCTGTGCCTCTTCCAATGGCATCTTGACAACGTGCTGGTCACACAGAGATGATGCAATCTCTTGTGGTGTTTTTTCTATAATAAATCTATTCATCTTTTATCTCCCATCTGTAAAATATGTGGTCATCTATTCTTGTTACATACGTCTTAGTCTCTGCCCAACTTGGGTTGACATAGTGTGCATGGTAATGTGTAGCACCCTCAACAAAGTCATCAAGGTGTCCATTGTATACACCATTGGCAACGTGCATAGCATTTCTCCATGCCTTATGTTCTTTAGGCTTGTCACTCTTGCCATCACAGTACCAACTAAATTGACATCTATTCTTAATAGGAAAGTCAGGTTTCCATTTGTATGTATCGCCTTGCTTAACTACGTCACATACTGTGTTAGGGTATCGTGTATCCTTTACCCTATTCATCACAACTTGTGCGACTGCCACTTGACCTATGAAACTTTGATTCTTAGCCTCATGGTACACGTTAAGTGCTAGGCATACTAGTGATTCCATTAACATTATACAAGCTCCTTTGTTTGATACATTTTAGTCCATTGCTTTTCTGAATTTATATTGCCACTACTTAGTATGTGAGCAATAACATCTATAGTCCAACCATTACCAATCATCTTGTATCTCTGTGTCTTAGAGACATGGTTGGTATAATTATCTGGCATAGTCTGTAGTCTCTCACACTCTAAGGGTGTAAGCTTTCGCCATAGGTACTCATCTCTATTGACTACAACATTATCTTTCTCAACTGTAGTAAGGCAGTTAGACACATCATCTTCTCTGACCTCAACTTTAGGTGTAAATGGTAAGTCCATCTGATTGTCCTTACGTACACCATTCTCATCAAGTCTTCTGTTGACAACTCTACCCATAGATATCTTAGGCTCTCTGTGTCCACCTTGCATAGTGGTAAGGGTAGGTGATTTGCCATCAGCAGAGTACACACGCTTGATGCTATCGTGACCTCTGAGGTTAGCCGTACCTACACGTATGAGACCATCCTTAGATGCACTAGGGTTAGGTTTCTTGATGAACGTAGGTATCTGACCTTTGTACATAGATGCAGTAAGACAGTTAGCCTTGGCATCATCAACAGACTTGACCTTATCACCTCGTGGAACTCCACCCCAACTGTTAGCAAGGTACTGTGGTATCTCACCAAAGGGTAAGTCCTCAAGGATATCACGTATGACAACATTCTTCTTGGTTGGTTGTGGTATGTGTATAGGTACATACTTACCCAAATCCCAATCATACATGACGAACCAATACAGACGATTGCGACTCTGTGGTGAAACATCAGCAGAGTTTATCTTGGTTGGCTCACACCCCATGTACTTAGAGATGATGTCCTGAGATTCTTTTGCCATACGTACATTCTCTAGCAACACATACTTGGGTGTCAACTCGTCACGTATACGTATGAAGTCAAAGAACAACTTAGAACGTGGGTCATCAAAGTTGAGTTGTTTGCCTGCAAATGAAAATCCTTGACAAGGACTGCCACCCATCATTAGGTCAACGTGATGATTGAATCTGTTGAACCCAACCTTTGTGATATCACCCAACTGTATTGTATTGGGGAAGTTAGCTTGTGTCACTTCTATGGCATACTTGTCTATCTCTGATGCATAGTATGTGCCTATGTCAATACCAGCTTTTTGCAAAGCCAACTGACCACCACTACATCCATCAAAACAACTTAGTACATTTATCTTTCTCATTATATTATCTCCTATACGTAAACTCTAGATGCTACACCATGCTCATGGTATAATGATTCCATGTGGATGTTACCTACCCAATCTCTAGGTACT
>Ga0222716_10001073_pt1 | contig 23109 bp, 23 predicted proteins | sample C33_13DmetaG_FD_165044 | JGI IMG/M metagenome (GOLD analysis project Ga0222716, IMG submission 165044) | Estuarine water microbial communities from San Francisco Bay, California, United States - C33_13D | ecosystem: Environmental > Aquatic > Marine > Unclassified | place: USA: California... | reverse complement strand
GATAGATTGGCTTATATCATTATTTCTTACCTTTTTTTTTTTTATACATTTGAAGCATTCTCTGAGTTACTAAAAAACCTCCAAAAATATTTACTGCGGCTAAAATAATAGCTATAAAACCGAATATGCTTGATGTGTTAAAAACATTTTCCGAAGAACCTGCCAATGCTGCAATTATTGCACCAACAATAATTACAGATGAAATAGCATTTGTAACTGACATTAAAGGTGTGTGTAAAGAGGGTGTTACACTCCAAACAACATAGTAGCCTATAAAAATTGATAATATAAATATACTTAATCTGAATATAAATGGATCTATCTCCATTATTTTATCTCCTTAATTAGAGTTTTTTCTATAATTTCATCTTCCAAATTAATATTAAAATTTTTTTTTTCTTTGCTAAATAAATTTCTTATAAAACTAAAGAGGTTTTTCGCGTAAAGACTCGAAGCTGTTTTAGGAAGTCTATTCATTAAATTATTAACACCAATTATTTTGATGCCATTAACAACATTAATTTTACCAACTTCAGAAAAGGCTGAATTCCCACCCTGCTCTACGGCCAGGTCATAAACTATTGAGCCAGGTCTCATCAATTTAACTAATTCTTCACTTAAAATTCTTGGAGCAGGTTTACCAGGTATTAATGCGGTACATATTACAATATCATTTTTTTTAAGAGCATCTTTTATCATCTCAGCTTGTTTTTTTTTGAAGTCTTCACTAACTTCTTTAGCATAACCCCCTTCGGTTTCTAAATTTTCAGATTGTTCTACTGTCAAAAATTTTCCTCCTAAACTTTCAACTTGTTCTTTCGATGCAGCTCTTACATCAGTGGCAGAAACTATAGCGCCTAATCTTTTGGAAGTCGCTATTGCTTGTAAACCTGCAACACCTGCACCAATAACTAAAACTTTTGCAGCTGGCACTGTTCCAGCAGCAGTCATCATCATTGGAATAGCTTTTTCAAACTCATAAACTGAATCAACAACTGATCTATAGCCTGCCAAATTTGATTGGGAAGACAAAACATCCATAGATTGAGCTCGTGATATACGGGGTAATAATTCAAGAGAAAATATATCTATATTTTTTTTTAAAATATTATTTATCTTATTTTGATTTTTTGAAGGATTTAACATTCCTATTAAAATAGTTTGATCCTTTAAGTTTGAAATTTCTTCATCTGATGGACAGTTTACTTTTGCTAATAAATTACAATTATTAAAAACTTCTTTTGAAGATTTTTTAATTTCTACACCAACCGTTTCATATTCTTTATCTAGTATTCCAATATGAGTAGCATAATTATTTTCTATGATAACTTTAAGACCTAAATTAATAATGTTTTTGGCTGTTTCGGGCGTAATTGAAACTCTTTTTTCAAAAGACAAATCTTCTTTAATTGAACCAACTATCATTTAATTATTCTTTCTTATTAAAGTAATGTAATTGCTAAAATAACTAGCAATGATATTACAACGATCGTTCCCCACAAAACAAATTTAGTAAAACTGTTATAAGTCTTTTTGAAATCTTGCTCACTCATAATTAACCTTGACGAGCTTTGAATTTGGGATTTTTTTTATTAATGACGTAAATTTTACCTCTACGCTTTACAAGTTTAGAGTTAAGATCTCTTTTTTTTAATGACTTTAAAGAACTAGCTATTTTCATAATTTTAAAAGCCTGGCAACGTCCTACTCTTCCATATCTTAAGACAAAGTACCATCGGCGCTGAAGGACTTAACTTCCGAGTTCGGAATGGGATCGGGTGTGGCCCCTTCGCAATAATTACCAGGCAGTGTTTTATAGTCTTTAAAATAAATTTTGTAAATAAAAAATGTTTAAATCAGCATATTATATTGAAAAAAAACATACATGATTTATGTATTATTTATGCCTTTTCAATACAATTTAACTAAATTAATTGTTCCTTTAAATTGGCTTTTTGCTCTATTTCCCATCTCTTTCATTTTGGGCAACCTGATTATCAATTTACACATAGTTTTAATAGTTATTATTGGTTGTATTTATCTTAATAAAAAAAAAGTAAAATTAAGTGAAAAATATCCAATATTAATTTTTTTTATTTTTTGTGTGATTTTGATAATTTCTTCTTTTTATAATCAAGCTAATATAGAAAAATCGTTTTTATTTTTAAGGGTTTTTATTTTTTACTATATAGCCTTATTGCTTTTAAAAGAAAAAGAATTTAATTTTGAAATAGTTTTCACTATTTTTTCGATTATAGTCATTATAATTAGTTTCGATTTAATTTTTCAATACTTTACAGGTTATAATATAATTGGTTTAGAGTCACAAGTAATTGGTGCATCAAGTTTCTTTTATGATGAGAGTGTAGCTGGTTCTTTTTTACAAAGCTTTGGTTTTTTTTCAATATATAAAATATTCATAAAATTTGAAAAAAAGACTACTAAAAATGAAATTATTAAGTCTCTTCTTATTTCTATAATAAGTATAGGAATTTTTGTAAGCTCTCAAAGAATGCCGATGATAATTTGGATATTATTTTTAACATTTTATGGAATGGTATTTTATAAATCTAAATTAAAATGTATATTATTTTCATATATTATTTTAAGTTTTTTTATAATTAGTTTTTCTTCAACACTAGAACAAAAAAGATATTTCTCTTTTTTCGAGAATGCAAAAGCAATTTTTGATAGATCTATAATGGTTTATAAGACAAATAAAGATAAGAAAAAATTAGAAGAAGTAAAAATTGATTTAAAAGAACAAAGTCTCCTTTTTTTTACAGCAGGGGATTTTGTAAAAGGTAGCGGTCACGCTAATCTTTTTGGTAACGCTATGTTTATATGGGAAAAAAATAAATTCTTAGGCATTGGCTATAAAAATTTTTATATTAAATGTGCGGAATATAAATTACTAAGATGTTCAACCCATCCACATAATTATTATTTAGATATACTTGTCACAGGTGGATTGCTGGGTCTAATGGTACTGATTATCTATTTATTCTTTATAACACTTAGATCATTACAGTATTTGAAAATATATTATAATAATAAAGAAAGAAAAAATTTTAATCAATTATTCATTTTATTAATTAATTTTTTAATAATTTTTTTTCCATTTAAATCTTCAGGGAGTTTTTTTTCGACTGCTAATATAACTTATACAATGATAATTTTAATCTTATTAAATTCATACATTGATAAAAAGTTTTTTAAAAAATTAAATTAAAATTGGTGGGTATGATAAGAATTGAACTTATGACCTCTACGATGTCAACGTAGCGTTCTACCACTGAACTACACACCCAAAATTATAAAACTAAAATCCTCGAGTATTTAATATTTCTTGTACTCTTCTATCACACATAAACTCTAATAATATTTTGAACTTCCATTTTATTGCTAGTGGAATCCATTTATTCTCACCATCTGAGCATAAATAGTTACTAGCAGCTTTATGAATATCTCGATCATTAAATATATTTTCAATCAATTTTCTTCTTTGCTTCTTTCCCTCTAAAGTATTAATTTTTTTTAAAATTATTGATCTACTGCAAGAAATTAAGGAACTAATAATAGAAAAAATAAAGGCTTGATTAGATAATTTTTCAGATTCTTCAATAGATAAATTTCTCTTTAAAAAACAATCAAAAACATGTTTTCTTACAATTTTATAATTATTTATTGGATAACCTCTACTTATGCCTTCTGAAATTCCTGACTTCACATGTGAATAAACGTAGTGATTGTAAAATCTTCTTCGAATATATTTAATTTTTTTACAAAAAGAAATGATATCCCAAGAAAAAGTTTCATCTTCCAAGTACCTTAGATTATTTTGAAATCTTAATTTATTTTCAATAATTAAAGAATTTTTTATTAGTCTTCCATTGACACCTATTAATCCGTGAGAATATGAATGATTGTAAATACGTTTTTTTATTTCAATAGTAATTTCATTATTATTAAAAATTTTATCTTTTTCATATGCATAAAAATTAATTCTTTGTCTTTTGTTGTCTTTAATTAATTGTTTGTCCCCTAATACTAAATCAAAGTCACCATATTTAGCCTCATCGTATAATTTTTTTAAACAGTTTTTGGAAATTCTATCATCGACATCAAGAAAAAAAATATACTCTCCCTTGGCATGATCTATTCCAATATTTCTTGCTGCTGCTGGCCCTCTATTTATTTTTGATTTAAATAATCTTAAATTAGACAATTTGCATTCGTTAATAATTTTTTGACTTTCATCAGTTGATGCATCATCTATCATGATAATTTCAAAAAAACTTTGAAAATCCTGTCGTCCCAGTGAAGCTAGGCAATTTTTTAAAAATCTTTGAGCATTGTAAAAAGGTATTATAACGCTTATCTTAATTGGCTTAGACATAACAAAATTTATACAGATAATATTTATTTGTATTCTTTAAATACAATTGGCTTTTCAACTTGTTCACCTGCAGAAATCATACCTCTACCATCGTATCCTAATTTACTTGATGGGTCATAGGGTCTTCCATCACAGAAATCACAACCTGGGAAAAAACTTGAGTTTTTTACCATTCTACGAATTTGACTCTTTAAGTTAGCAGTTGAAGAAACCAAATTGACATAATTCGATGGATTGTCTGGTATAGCATTTAAATTAGCTGCGTTTGCTATAAATGGACATCTATAAAGTTTACCATGCAGCAATGTGTAAATGTATTTTACACAACATTGTTTAAACACCTCTTTTAATTCAGCAGAAGATCTTTTGTGGTGTTTAATATTACTACAGTCAATCCAATCGCTCGCGGGTTGACGATCATAGCTGATACTATATTTTTCAAGACCATTTATCATATTATCTATATTTTTAGATAGTTTACCGTAATCAGTTATTGTAAAATTTACATTTTTACCTTGAAAACTTTTTAATTGATCTTCCTTTGGAGGAATAGTTCCATTTGTATAAATAAATATTTTAGCTTCATCATTGTGTTCACTAATTGAATTTACTACTTTAGCCCAATCTTTGTTCATTAAAGGCTCACCACCAATTACCCTGAATTCTGAAATATAATCAACATTTTTGTTCAATACGTTAAGTGCTGCAATTATTTCTTCTAAAGACGTATTTTTCGGGTCTTGATAATATTGCATCAAATTTGAACAATTTCTACATTTGAGTGAGCATTTAGTTGTTATCATAACATCTAAACTTCTCATGTAAGTTTTGCTTTCATTAAAGTAATGCTCATGGCTCTTTTTGCAGACAGCTAATCTAGAAGACATATAGTTTTCAGAAATTCTATGTTTATATTTTTTTACATCGTAATCTTTTAGTAGTTCAAGAGGAGAATAAAATTCGTTGTAACCTAAATCAAATAATTGGTCAGCACATTCTTGAACGTGTTGAGATGCAATAACGAATCTAGCTTTTGTGTATCTCTTAGGTAAGTCAGGAGTATGTATTACCTCAATATTATTAAATGGTTTCTCTGACTTTCTTTTTTCGCTATCGCAAATTGCAGAAACTTTGATATCATTCTCTTTGCAAGCATTAGCGATTGCCTCTACTTCATGAGTAGCTGCAACTATGATGATAGGAGGACCTTCTTGTTTTAAGGACTGAACACTATCGTATTTAACTTTTAGACTGTTAAGCATATTATTATGATAGAAATATATATTGGAAAAGTCAACTAAGTTGTGTTCAAAAAATGAACATATTTGTTTAATTGTCTAGGAAAAAAGGTTCTTTTAGAAGCGAATAGTCAAATTTTTTTGAGTTTAAGTTTATATTTTTACTTAAATATTCTTTTGCAATTTTATCATTAAAATCTTTTTTTTTAGAATATCTAATTTCCTTAGTACTATCTTGAAAAAAAGGTTTCATTTCAAAAATCGATTTATTTTTTATTTTTTCAATCAGAGAATGAAAGGCTGATTTTACTGTGGACATAGTATATTCAAAAGGATTTGATTTTAGTTTAGACATCGCATGATAGAGCATTGGACCGCTATCCAATCCTTTTGTTAAAAAGTGTATTGTTGACCCTACTAGATGAGGATTGTTATCGTACAATGCCCAAAAATTACAATCTGTACCCCTGTAGTAAGGGGAAACACCCATATGAATATTAATTGCTTTTTTTTTAATTAAAAAATCAACTAAATCACTTTTTATATAGCTGCACCCAAACACAATAAAAATGTCACTTTTTAAATAATCAGACAAGTTTGTTAAGGGTATATTATTTAGACTCCCAGCAGGAGTATTAAAAATTTGAACATTTTTTTTATTCAAGATACTTAAATTGTTAATTCCAAATATTTTTTTTTGTGCGATATTTACTTTATCAAAATAATTTTCAAGTATTTTGCTATTAATATAATTATCTGGGACTTTATTTTCCATTTTTTTTGAAACCTCTTGAACTACATATAATTTATCACAATTTTTTGTTAATAAATTTATAAAATAATTATGTCTTTCCTTGTCAGAGGTAAGTAGCGTAATTTTCATAATTTTATTTTTTTTATAATATCAGAATGATCTTGCCTAGCTATTTCCAGAAATGAATTATTTATTTTTTGCATGCCTTTTTCTGACTCAATAGTCATTATTTGCTTGAATCCAAGTTCTATTCCTAAATCTTTTAAAATTTTCAATGTATCGTTATTATAGCTGCCACAAGGATGGGACATAAATTTTATATCTTTTTTTGATTTATTTATAATTTTAGATATGATGAATAAACTTTTTTCGTATTCTAGTTTTTGCTCTTCATAACTTAATTTTTCAATTGATGTCGAATGACTGTGCGAATGTAGGCCAATTGAATGACCAAGATTATCAAGATTAACTAGATCGTTTTTATCAAAAAATAATTTTTTATAAAATTCTTTAGGATTAAATTTTTTTTGTTCCATCAAAATTTGCATTGTTTTTTCATATTCTTCTTTTTTAATAAAATTATCTCTTACTAATCTAAATTTAATATCTCCTATAGAATAATATGGAAATTTTTTTTTTTTTTTTTTCAATCACATTTTCATTTTTTTTAAAAAAATTCTCTAGATTTTTATTTAAAATTTCATAAAAAGATGAATAAAAAATTTCTACATTATCGAAATAGTTCATTCTAAAATATCTATAAACTTCTAGATAATCAGGTTTTTTTTCAAACAGTGAGGTATAAATAAAAAAAAAGCTTTTAATTTTTAAATCTTCTAAAACAGGTAGGGCTATATCTGCTTGACATTTAATAGCGTCATCAAAGGTAAAACAAACATCTTTTTCTTTAAGTTTATTCTTTTTTAACTTATCAAAAAATATATCAGCATCTAAAATATTTTCTCTTCCAATAAATTTAATGATTTTATAAAAATCATCTTTTGATATAGAGCCCTGTCCTTTTTTATGAACTAAATCGTCGTGAAAATGATGGAACATTATTCCATGATAAAAATTATTTTTATTATTAAAATACATAACTTAAAGCTTTTTTAATTTTAATTTTTAGATAGTTGAGTTTAATATGTCTTAGTGAATATCCTAGCTTAGAAAATCTATTTTCGTTTTCCAACAACCATATATTAAGTTCATTTTGATATATGCTAATTTTTCTTGAGAAGTTTTTATTGTGGTACCTGTAATGAGCTAAGGGTTTTTGTACACATAAAAATTTTTCTTTTAAGCTTAAATTTATAAAAAAATCAAAGTCACCTATTATATTAAATTTTTCGTTAAATTTCTTATATTTAAAAATTTTTTTATTTATCATAACTGTAAGAATTCCAACCTTATATTCTTTTAGTAAAAATTCAGTTATCAACCCACTTGGTAACTCCTCAGTGTATTTGATTTTAGTTTTATTTTTATTTTGGTCAAATTCATAAAAATTGGAGTAGATAAAATTTGCATTTTTATTTTTTAAAACTAAATTAATTTGTTCTTTTAACTTGTCGGGACTCCACCAATCATCAGTATCTAAAAAACAAATAAATTTACCGTTTGCCTTTTTTATAGCCATGTTCCTTGCTTTATATAAACTGGTAAATTTTTTTGATTTAAAATATTTTATTCTTTTATCTTTAAAATTTAAAAGAATTTGTTTGCTATTATCTAATGACATATTATCCCAAAAAATTAATTCCCAATTTTTGTACTTTTGTTTTAATAGACTTTTAATACTATCACTAAGATAGTTAGCCCCATTGTGACAATTCATTATGACGCTTACTTTAATTGAGTTATTTTTTTGCATAAAAAGAAATAGTTTTTTTTAAACCAGTTTTTATATTTATTTTAGGTTTCCAATTTAGTTCCTTTTTTAATCTTCGGATACTTGGATACAGATTTAATATTTCATCTTTTCTCATTTTTATTTTACCAAATTCTGGTTTTCCATTTTTAGAAATTTTTTTAATTAAATTAATTACATTTTTTACTTTTAAAGGACGACCTGAACCAACATTGTAAATCTTGCTTTTGATTTTCTTTTTTTTAAGTAATTGTGCAATGAGATTTGAAAAGTCGTCTACAAAAATAAAATCCCTCAATTGATTTCCCTCAGTGCAAGGAAAGTTGTTATTATTTATACAAGATTTTATTGTAAAAGGTATTAATCTGTTTATCTTTTGATAAGGGCCGTAAATCTGATAAGGACGTAAAATAACATAGTCATTAAGGTGCCTTTTTAATGTTAATGATGCCTTGTATTTTGCTTTTCCATAAAAAGAAATTGGATTACATTTAGAGCTCTCTTTTTGTGGTGATTTTTTTTTTCCGTATTCTAAACTGCTGCCGATCTGAATAAATAATTTTAACTTATTTTTTTTAATAACTTTTAAAATATTTAAAAGGCCATGATAATGTGTTTTTGAAGTTTCTACATTATTTTTATGATCAATGTTTCCTGAGAGATTAATAATATAATGATATTCTTTCTTAAGATTTTTTTTTAAATCTATAAAATTACAAATATTTGAATAAATATAATTTGTGTTTCTAATTTTTATTTGGTAATTTTTTTTTTTTACTAATATATCTGTTTCATAAGCTTTAATTTTGGATAATTTTTTCGCTAAATTAAAGCCAAGAAAACCTGATCCTCCAAGTATTAGTATTTTTTTTTTCATTTTTAAGAAAAAATATTTTTCTTAATTAATAACTCTAAATTTTTTTTATCCCTTACTGTATCCATACATTGCCAAGATTTATAATGCTTATATGCACCCAATTTTTTTAATTTACATATTTTTTCTAAAGGGTATCTTTCCAAGATAGTTGAGTCATTTTTAATAAATTTAATTATTTCTGGTTCCATTACAAAAAATCCGCCATTAATCCAACCTTCATCCAAACTTGATTTTTCCTTAAAGTATTTTACTTTCGGGCCTGAAATTTTTATTCCTCCAAATCTTGCAGGTGGTCTTACTGCTGTTAATGTAACAATGTTCTTATTTTTTATATGTAATTTGACAAGCTTTTTAATATCCACATTACATAAGCCATCACCGTACGTTAGCAAAAACCTTTTCTCATTTAAAACTTTTTCTAATCTTTTAATACGACCACCAGTCATTGTTTTTTTTCCTGTGTTAATAACTTTAATTTTAAGTGATCTTAAATTTTTTTTAAAATAATTTTCTATTATTTTACTTTTATAGCCACTAGCTATAATGAAATCATTATATCCAAACTTATTATAGTATTTTATAATTCTTACGATTATCGGAACTTTTAAAATTTTCACCATAGGTTTTGGTAAAATTTTAGTGTATTCTGATAATCTTGAGCCTAACCCACCTGCTAAAATTACTACTTTCATAACTTTTTTATTAATTTATTAAAATTTTCAATTTGAGATATGGATTTGGATTTAATTTTTTTTTTATTAAGAGAATAATGCTTATACCACTCAATAGTTAGTTTAATTGTTTTATCTAGGTTTAGATTAGGTTTCCATTTGATAGTATTTTTTGCTTTTTTGTTATTAAGATTAAGCAAATGATTTTCTTTAAATTTTTTGTTAATTTGTATTTTCCATTTTATAGATGGCCAATATTTTTTTGATTTTCTTAAAATTTCTATCACTTTGTAATTATTTTTCATGTTGGGTCCAAAATTAAAGGCCTCACCATGTATTTTTTTATTTTTCTTTAAATTAACTGCCAAAATTAAATAACCATAGATTACATCTAATACATGTTGCCATGGCCTAGTTGAATTAGGGTTTCTTATCTTAACGTGTTTTTTCTTTAGCCAAGATTTCATACAATCAGGTATTAGTCTATCTTCTGTCCAATCACCTCCCCCGATTACATTCCCAGCCCTTGCTACAGCTACAAAGTTTTTATTGTACTTATTATTAAAAAATGATTTTACATAAGAATTTACTGCTATATCTGCAGCTGATTTTGAGGCACCATAAGGGTCGTCCCCACCTAAAATATCGCTCTCAACATATCCCCTGTTCGTTTCTATATTTTTATAAGATTTGTCACTCGTGATTATTATAGAAATTGTCTCTTTATTGTTTTGCTTTAAAGATTCCAGAATATTCAAAGTTCCGATGAGGTTAGTGCTGAAGGTTTCTAGAGGTTCTGAATATGATTTTTTTACTATAGCTTGTGCTGCAAGATGAAATACATAATCTGGTTTAAAACGTTTAATTTCTTTATTAATTAGTTTAAAATTTCTAATATCTATTTTTTTTGATAGAATTTTTTTCAAGTTTAAAAGTTTAAAATGACAAGGTTTTGTAGGAAAATTACTTGATAAACCAAGTACTTTTGCTCCAAGTAAATTTAACCACAAGGCTAACCATGAGCCTTTAAAGCCAGTATGTCCTGTGATGATTACTTTTTTATTTTTAAAAAATTTTCTTAATATATTATTATTCATGAAAATACTAAAAGACTTTTTTTAAAAATTTGTAAATAAAGGGATTAATCTTATATCTTAGTAAACTTAAAATAAAACTTTTCCCTTCAATTTTACAAACACTTTTAATGTCAGTGGTCATTAAATTATATACAACTGCTACTCTTGTAGAGATACCATCACTTTCAAATGAGTGCCATGTTTCTCTTTCTTTCCGTGCAAAGAAAACTGCTCTATTCTGCTTCCAATCAACATTCTTAGAGTTAAATCCTTTTTTATCATCACAAAACATAGTCCCTTTATTTTTTTCAGGATTTATATAAATTACTCCGCTCAATAATTTGTTAGGTGTATCGTCGTGAATTGGAAATTTATATTTTGAACCAGTTAAAACAACATGAAATTCTGAATAGTTGTATAATTTTATTTTTTCCGGGCAAAGTTCTTCTAATATTTTTAAAGCCTGTTGATGGTAATTATCTTGTAAATCTTTTAACATTTGGTTAGTTACGCATTCTGTAAAACAATTGTTATCTTTATCTATTTTATTATGGAAAATCTTAATTTTATCCGGACTAATTTCCGGTAGATCAAGATTTTGAAACATTTTAAAATCTTTTTCATTTAAAAAATTGTCTATAACTTTAATTTTCATATTTTTTTATTAAATATATAATTATATGTTTTTAAAAATTTAGTGTTTTTATTATCCCCTAATCTTACTTTTGATTTAAGTATGAAATCATATTTGTTCATTATATCAACGACCGAGTCCAATTGCTCTAAATAATTTTCATTTATTTCAATTAAAATACTCTCCACTTTGTCACTGTTCAATAATTTCGATGCTCCTTGCAGAATTTTATGTTCAATACCATCAACGTCAATTTTAAGATAATTTGGTATATCTAAAATTTTATTTTCTATTAAATAGTCTATAGAGGTACCAAATATTTTATAATTTTGTTTTGGAATAATTTTCTTTCCCTCAAAATCTGTGCCATATGCAAAGTTATTCATAGAATAGCCTTCTTTAAATTCAGTCTCAGTAAACATTTCGAATATATTTTTTTTGTCACTCAACGCACATTGATTAATTTTAATTTTATTTTCGAATTTATTGATAGAAATGTTTCTACTCAAAACTCTTAGATTACTCGTAGATGGTTCAAAACTTACAATTTCTATGTCTGGGTGAATACAAGCTGCGTAAATGGAGTAAATACCTATATTTGCACCAATATCCCAAAAAATTATTTTCTTGTTATTAAAATTTTTAATCCAGTTTATCGTTTCGGGCTCAATTACAAAAAGCGTTCTTATTCTCCAGTCTATAATCTTATTTGGAATAAAAAATTTTATATTTTTACCTTGAATTTTTGTAATTCGATATGAATTTTCCTCAAATTTATCAAACAAAGAATAAAAAAGTCTATTGTTTGATAATGTGTTAAGAAAATTAAGTATTCCGTAAAATAAGTTTATAAATATTTTTTTCATTTTAATAAAAATTAGCAATTAAAAAAGTATTTTTTTACTCTCTTATTATCTTTATATTTTAAATTTATTTTATTGTTTATTTTTTTTATTTGCCGACCCATATCATTATAATTAGAACTAAGTAAAATTTTACTAGAATAATTTTTTAGAAATTTAAATAAATTTTTATCTAATACACTTGACTCTAATAATACTGTATAGGAATTATTAGAAATACTTTCATACAATCCGCTCGTATAACTTGTTGTAATTACAATATAAGAAGACTTAATAATTTGCGAACCATCGCCTTTAATTTCATCAGTAAAATACTTATTAAAACTTTTACTTGGTAAAATTGGATGAAATTTGATTCTAATATTCTTTATTTTATTTTTTTTGAATTTTTCGTAAAAATCTACCAATACTTTGTCAGAATGTTTTATTCCTGAAAGAAGAAAAAGAATATATTTTTTTTTGGCTTTAATATTAAATTTAAATCTACTGGTTTTTGCAATTTTGTAATTAATTTTGTTAAAAAATAAATTTCTGTTTTTTAAATAGCTTTTGCCAATAATTAGTATTTTTTTTGGAATAGCTCCCGATAAAAACTCAGTTTTTGTTGGACTTAAATTAAAAAATTGTGGATGAAGAGTGGAACCATTGTAAGCAACATAATTTAACTTAGGATAATATTTTTTTATACCAAGTGACCAACCTTTATCTATAATTTGATTTTCGTTCCAACTGATAACGTTATTTATTTTAAAATCTTTTTTTTTAAGATTTTTAAAAAACATATAATTTTGATAAGCTATTAATATAGATCTTAAGTTTGTGTCAAATTTGAATTCTTCGTTTAATAATATAGAAAAATTTATACCGCTAAATTTACCGTTGAACTTAAATTTTTTTATAAAAAGACTCTTAAAAATAACAAAAATATCTTCAAATTCTATAAAGTATTCCCTTAATAAAATATTTTTTTTATTGAGTTGAGCTATTATATTTTTAGGAGAATAATTTAAAAATGTTGGAACATATAAATAATTTGAATTTCTATTTGTAATAAAGTTACCAAAATACTTTTTAACCTGTTTTTTTTGATTAATGTCAAAAAAATCTACAAGATTTAAAGATTCGTTTTTATTATGTTTAAACTTAAAAAAAACTTTTACAAGACAGATATTTATTATTAATAAAGAAAACTCTTTTAAACAAAGATACAGTCTTTTTGTGAAAGATTTATAATTTTTTAATTTAATCTCAATATTATTGAAATTTTTTTGATCTAAAAGAATTTTTAATTTTTTTGAATTAGTAAGCAAAACAACATTGGTTTTGTAATTCCTAATTTTTAATATTGACTTGTAAACAACAATATTATGGAATATTGATGATATACGTTCATCTCTACTTGCAAGTCGAGTGAGCCACCAATTATAATCCTTTAAATTTTCCTTAGACAAGCCATCGATCCATAAATTAAATTTTTTAAAATTTTGTCTAAAAATTTTTGAGTAATTTTCTTTTATTATTTTGGGATAATAAGTATAAGACTCTGTTGCGTCCCAAAATAAATCAGATGGATAAAGTTTTTTTGTCATTTATTTTTATTAAAAAAAAAATTTAAACCATCTTTAATTTTCTTTATAACATAATTTACCTGTCTTTCAGTAATTGAATAAGATAAACAAACAACACCGTTTCCAGGAAAATAAATTCCATTTTTTTTTAAGTAATTTATAAATTTTTCTCTTTGAATTAATTTTTTTCTCTCAAAAAAATCTCTTTGAGGTCTGTTTTTTATTTTTTTATTTGTGAAAATAATTCTGATCAGTGAGTGAAACCTAATCATTTTTGCATCAATTTTGTTTTCTGTTATAAAATTATTGATTTTGTTATGAATTAATTTTGAGTCATTTTCTATTTTTGAAAATATTTTTTTTTTATTTTTAATTATAAAAGTTAATGTTTCGTTTCCTACAAAAGCTGTAAGTGAATTACCCGAATATGTTCCTCCAAAGAAAATTTTCTTTCTCTTTTTTTTAATTTTTAATAATATTTTTTTTGAAACACCTATGATACCAATAGGCATACCTCCGCCGATGATTTTACCGAACGTCGAAATATCAGACTTAATTTTAAATGTGTTTTGAACACTAGAACAGTTAATTCTAATACCTGATAGAATTTCATCGAAATAAAGTATTATATTATTTTTTCTGCAATAACTATCTAAAAATTTTAAATAATTTATACTTTCACTTGTTGGGAAGGCTCCTTGTATAGGTTCTACTAATACACAACAAATTTTTTTTAAGTGTTTATTCAAAATTTTTTTTGATTTTTCTATGTCATTAAAAGGAATAAATTTTAAATTTTTACTTAAGGTTTCATCAATTCCATCAGACAGTTTGTAAGATTTATTTTTAGTATTTGCATTGTAAAGAAGTTGATCAATTGAACCGTGCCAACTACCAGATACGTTAATAATAACATTTTTATTTGTGGCAGCTCTCGCAATTCTCAAAGCTTTAATATTTGCTTCTGCTCCCGAACTGCATAAAACAAATTTCTCAAATTGAGGATAAATCTTTTTTAAATTCTTAGAGAGTTCCAAAGCCGATGTATTAGGATGTGCAAAATTTGATAATCCAGTATTGATATATTTTTTTAAACTTTTTTTATATATCTTGCTATTATGTCCTAATAGCATTGTGCCTGCTCCGCATGAAAGATCAATGTAGCTTTTATTTTTACTGTAAACTACAGATCCTTTTCCCTTTTTAAAAAAAGTTGCTTTCTGGTTGTAGCCTTCATTCAATAAACTCATATATTTTTTTTATAGATTTTTTTCCAAGCCGAAGCATGATTTTTGCCTAAAACTGTTCCTTCCGCATTACATTCAGTACATGGCTTGTCACATCTGTTACCCTCTAAAAGATTTTTTCTAAACTTGGATATCGTAGATCCAGTCCAGATTTCAAAAAAATCTTCTTTTTCAATATTTCCGGTGGTCATTTTTCTTTGCCAATCTTGAGGGCACAAAAACACATCTCCATTCCAATCAATTAAAACTGAATAGGATGGATAGTTGCAATAAGTAAAAGTTCCAATTGAATCTTGATTACCAATATCTATTGTTCCAGTTCTATTTGTAAGTTTTAAACCATAATCTTTATCAGAACCATGCCATCTATCTCTCAAAATCACAAAGTCTTCTGGTACTTTAGCCTCTTTAGCCATTTTTTTAAATTTTGTAACTTGATCAGGGCCATCATATAAACTTATCAAAAGTTTATTTACATTAGAATTATATAATTTGTTAATAGTATCAGATTTAAGGGTGTCGCCGTTTGTTACGATTTCGACGAATGCGGCTTCAGCCAACTTTTTAGACATTTCAAAAACTCCTTTATGTAACATGGGTTCGCCATATCCACATAAAGTTACAGAACCTTGATAATTAATCTTCTTTAAATCATTAGTTAGTTTTTCAACGAGAGACATTGTCATTTTTTGATAAGTATTCGGCGCTATTTTTGGGTCTGCCTTAGGGCAAAATGAACAAGATCTATTACAAACGTCAATGATACTTAATTCGATCCAGCTAGGTGTTGGAACACCTTCGTGATAAACAAGTTGATCATCTACGATTACTGTCCTTCTTTTAAGATTTAGTTTTATAGCTTTTTGTAGTTTTTTTGTTCTTTTAAATTTTTGATCTATCATAATAAATTTTTAAATTGTGCTAAATTTTAAAGCCTTGTTAAAATCTTGTATACGGTCAATATCAACTGATCTTATTTTTGGCATTCTGTAAAATGTGGTTTTTTTATTCCTAAAGAGGGTTCTGTACTTTAAAAACTCTTTGGTTTTATTAATATATATAGCGCCATTTGGTTTAATTCTTTTTTTTGTATCATAAATCGAAATAAGGGTATCATAATTTCCACTTACAATTCTTTTTATGCAAAAATCAATATCGTAAATTTTTCGTAAGGGTGAGGTTGCTTGTAAATAAATAAAATAGTCGTATTTTTTTTTCAAATTTTTTAAAACATCTATAATTACTTCATTTGCGCTTGTTTTATCCTTAGATAATTTTGGGTTTCTTAAATATTTAGAATAATAGCCGTATTGTTCGGCTATTTTTTGAACCTTTTTACTTTCTGTAGTAAGAAAGGTATCATCTATATATTTTGAAGCCATAGCACTTTTTAATGCCCAAATAAATAATGGTTTACCTTTAAATATTCTAATATTTTTCATTTTTAGTCTTTTGCTTCCCATTCTTGCTGGTACAATTGCCAATATATTTTTACCATTTATCATATCAAATATTATCTTTGAAATTTGCCAAACTCCTGCCAATTTCCAAAGTCTTGCCATTCATTTTTATCAATTGGATATACCCCTACGTTTTTTTTTCGTTTTATTAATTTTTCAATAAGTAGATTCATGTCAAAGTTTTTATTTTTAGGTATTAAGTGTAAACATTTTTTTTTGAATATGTAAAAACCTGTATTTGCTAAAAAATCTATTTTCGGTTTTTCTTGTATTTTAGTTAGATTACATTTTTTATTTATTTTACATAAACCATAAGGTAACACTGCATCCTTTTTTGAAACAACTAATGTGAGATCAAAATTATTTTGTTTATGGAAATTTAAAATCAAAGAATAGTCACAATGTATAAGAGAATCACAATTTATAACAAAAAAATCTTTGTTTATTTTTTTCTTTAAAAGCGCGAGAGAACCAGCTGTTCCTAAAGGTATTTTTTCATTAATAATTTTTATTTTATATCTTTTTGACAAATTTTTAAAAAAAATATTTAATAATTCACTTTTATAATTGATAGTTATATAAAAATTATTGAAACCAAAACTGCTAAATCTTTCAATAATATTTTCTATCATTGATTTATCATTAATTGGGAGTAATGGTTTAGGTAGGACACTAGTATGTGGTAACAATCTAGTTCCTTTCCCTCCAGCCATAATTACAACGGGTATTGGATTTAAAGTGTTATAAAATCTTTTCTTTAACTCTAAAAATTGTTTGTCTGGCATAATACTCAAAATTTTTTTTTTATTATCAACTACCGGGATTAGATCGAAACGGTCTTGAGACCTATTTGAATAAATTTTTTTTACCGGCCTATTTTTGAAATTATTATTAATATAAAATGGTGTTTTAAAACAATATTTTTTAACTTTTCCGTCAAATTTCGCTCCTTTTAAAAGTGCTCTTCTTATATCTCCATCTGTAATAGTGCCTATTAATTTTTCATTTTTATCTACAATAATTAAACACTTATATTTAGATTTCTCTAATTTTTTCATCGCATTTTTTAGTGTATCGGTAGATTTAATTAGATTTATTTTATTTTTATTTGTCATACTATTTTTTCAATACCTGCTTTAGAAATTTTTAGACTATAATCAAAAAATTTTTCTAGGTTCCTGTCATGAGAAATAAATAATATAGTTTTCTCATTAGACACATTTAATATGTTTTTAATGATTTTTTGTTGTAAGTCTTCATCAATCGCATTTGTAGACTCATCAAAAATCAAAATTTGTGGATTTCTGTATAAAGCTCGGGCAATACCTATTCTTTGCCTCTGACCTCCTGATAAATTTGAACCACCTGGGCTTATTTCTGTTTGCATTCCATCTGGCAAGTCATTTAAGAATTTTTTAAGTTCACTTACCTCCAGTGATTTTTCAAGTAATTTATAATCTATTTCTTTTTCATTTTGACCAAAAGCTAAGTTTGATAGAATAGTGCCTTGGATTAAAGATATTTTTTGAGGCACATATCCAATTTTTTCAGACCATGTGTTGAAGTTTTCATATAAATTTTGATTTTCTACCTGAATTTTTCCTGCACATGGCTTTAGTAATCCTAATATTAATTCAATTAAAGTACTTTTGCCTGAACCTGTTTCACCAAATAATAATATTTTTTCATTTTTTTTGATCTCTAAAGATGTATTTTTAAATATATATTCTTCTCTATCGGGATATTTATAACTAATATTATCTATTATTATTGGATATGTTTTTGAAAAGTTGTGAAAATTTTTAATCTTTTTTTCTAAATCCAATTTTCTAGCTTGAGCGATTTCACTGCTAATAAGATTTACAGATTTTCTTGCATAATTGAAATATTGTAAAGAGTTAATTATCCTATTAGCACAAGGTATTAATCTAAAAGCTGATGCGCCTGCAATAGCTAAAAATGTAATTGTTTGCGCTTCCCCGACTGAAGTTACTGTAAAATAAATTATTATTAATGCTAAAAGTGTAACGCCTAAAATTTCGTAAGTAATTTTTGGTAGACCTTGGAAAACGTGTAGCTTTTTATTAATTTGAAATATATCTTGATTATTATTATCAAACATTTTAGAGAAAAAAAAATTCTTTTGATAAACATTAATTTCTTTGACGGAGTCAAAACTATTATTAAGTTTTATAAAAAAATCATCCCTTAGCCTTTTGCTTTCATATCCCATTTTTAGAATTTTTTTTCTAGTTACTACTCCAATTAGTGCCATGCCCAAAGCGGTAATGACAAAATTAAAAACAAACATCGTAGGATTTAAAATAAACAGTAAAGATAAAATTCCAATAGCTATCATTACCTCACTAAGAAATATCAATAAGTTTTTTGTAGTAGTAACAAATATAGATGTATCAGTGATAATATTACTCATTAATCTTGAGGAATTAAGTTTAAAAATATTATAATGATTTTGAGAAATATAGAAATCATACAATTTTGTAATAATATTTTTTTGTGTTTTATAAATATATTCACCTTCTATGACAAAGAAAAAATACATAAATAAATTTTTTAAAAAGTAAAAAATTACAAGCAAACTACAAGTGTATATGATAATTTGTTTTTGAGACGGTTGATTTAAAAAATAATAAATATTTTTTAAAAATTCATGCTTTAGAAAAAAATTATTTTCAAAAATTGTCATTACAATTGGTATAATTAACCCAATACCAAATGTTTCAAGCAACGTTGCTATAAACATAAGAAATGACAGCAACAAAAATGTTTTTTTCTGTTTGACTTCAAAAACATTATATATTTTTGAAAAAAAATTTTTTTCCATTTATTTATCTTTTGAATTTGAAAAATTTCTTAAAGTAAATTTTATCATATTTAAGTGTTGTTCTTAATTTTTTTAATTGATTAGTTTATTAGAATTTTATAGTGTTCAAAAAATGAACATTAAACTACAAAATTTTCTATTTTTCAATGATTTTTTCTTATCAGAGCTTTAAAAACTCTAGATTTTAATGTACTATAGTGTTGGTAATTATTTATCATAAAGAATTTTTAAATTTTGGATATACATCTTGGAAAAATTAAAAAAAGTAAAGTTTTGTGTAAAATGTGTTGAGTCCACTGAACGATTTTTAGGTTCTGTAACATATGAGGACAGAAAAGACAAAAATCAACAGAGAACCATGTTCGATGATAATCAGGTTTGTTCAGCATGTCTATATTATGAATATAAAAAAACTATCGACTGGAAAGAAAGAGAAAAAGAATTAGTAGATTTATTAAATCAATATAAAAAAAAAGATGGATCGTACGACGTTTTAATTCCAGGTAGCGGAGGCAAAGATAGTATCTTCGTTGCCAGCTTACTCAAAGAAAAATATGGGATGAATCCTCTAACTTGTACTTGGGCACCTCATATGTATACAGACGTTGGCTGGAGAAACTACATAAATTGGATTGATAGTGGGTACGATAATTACTTCTTCAAGCCAAATGGAAAAATACATAGAATTTTAACCAGATTAAGTTTTAAAAATTTACTTCACCCCTTTCAGACTTTCGCTCAAGGTCAAGCTTGTTTGCCAGTAAAGGTTGCATACGAAAAAAACATAAAATTAGTAATTTACGGTGATAGTTACGCTGAAAGAGGGACTGGTGGTAATTTACATACATTTAACAATAAATATGTTCCTCATTCATTAATAACTTTTAATAACGAAAAAGAGCTTTATTACGGAGGTTATAGTTTAGACCAACTTGAAAAATTCGGCGTCAGAAAAAAAGACTTAATTCCGTATATCCCGATGAAAGAAGACATTTTTCTAGACTCAGGAATTAAAGTATTGCAACTGCCTTATTTTGTAAATTACAACCCTCAAACTAATTTTTATTACGCAAAAGAAAATTCAAACTTTGAAGTTAATCCCTACGGTAGAAGTGAGGGAACTTATACCAAGTACGCAAGTTTAGACGATAAAATAGATGGATTGCATTTTTATACTTGGTTTATAAAAACCGGCAGAGGAAGAGCAACAGATGATGCTGCTCTTGAAATTCGAAATAATATAATAACAAGAGATGAAGGCGTAGCTTTAGTAAAAAAATATGATGGAGAATTTCCAAAATTATTTTTTAATGAAATATTACAATATTTAGATATGAGCAAAGACGAATTTTTTGAAACAATAGATGAATTTAGACCAAATCATTTATGGGGGAAAAACGGGAAAAACTGGGAATTAAAATACGCAGTTTGGAAAGAATAAAAATTAACTTTCAAGAAAATATTTAATTATATTTAAGCCTGGCGCTCTACTTTTTTCTGGATGAAATTGACAGCCAATTATTTTTTTTTGTTTTACTATAGCTGGAACTTTAATATTCCCAAATTTATAGAATGCAAGTAAATTTTCATCTTTAACATCTTTAGCATAAAAAGAGTGGATAAAATAAAAATCGTCTTTTTTTTCATCGAAATATTTAAAATTTTTTGAATTATTTTCTAAGTTGTACCAACCAATATTAGGAATTTTATAATTAAATTCATCAATTTTTTGATTAGGTAACGGTTTGATGTTTCCTTGTATTAAATTTAGACCATCACAAAAACCAAACTCATTACTATTCTCAAATAACAACTGCATTCCAAGACAAATTCCTAAAATTGGTTTTTGATTAGAAATTTCTTTTATAATTTCAAATATCTTATTTTTTTTTAAGAAACTTACACTATCTTTAAAAGCACCAACACCTGGTAGAATTATTTTTGAAGCTGATATAATCTCTTTTGGATCATGACTGATTTTCACATTTTTATTAAACTTTTCAACGGCCCTTTTGACGCTTAAAAAATTTCCATTTCCAGTATTAATTATAACGATGTTACTCATGAGATTGAATTTAAGCTACTTTTGATTTCTGAAATAGTATGTAAATTGTAATGTAAAACCCTTGATAGTGCTAAAGCATCTATTTTGTATTTACATAGGTCTTTTATATCCTCTAAATTTCCTATACCGCCACTATAAATAACAGGTAATTTTGCTGTGTTTTGAATTAATTTGACAAGACTCAAATCAGGACCTTTGCCAGTTCCTTCGTTATCAATTGAGGTTACCATGATTTCTCCAGCACCAAGGTCTTGGCATTTTTTTATCCAATCTTCAACCTCTAAACCGGTTCTATCTCTTCCATTAGTTATGAATACTTCCCAATTTTTATTTATCTTTTTTACTTCAATGTTAATGACAATACTTTGGTTCCCAAATTTTTTTGAAAGCTCGTAAATAAAATTTGGATTTTTAACTGCCTGAGAGTTTATTAAAATTTTATCAGCTCCGGCCATAAATGAATTTTCTGCATCTCTAATTGATCTTATGCCTCCTCCGATAGTAAGAGGTACAAAAATTTCTTTAGATGCCTCGAAAATTATTTTTTGCAGTTGATTACGTCCATACAAAGTTGCAACTGTGTCCACAAATATCAGCTCATCAATATTAGCTTCGTAATATTTTTTTGCAAAAGTTTGGGGTAAACCAACTTTTTTTAGCCCTTCTAGATTAATACTTTTAATTAAGTTTTCACCCTTGATATCGAGTCTCGCAATAATTCGAGTTTTTTTCATAAATTTATATTTTTGATTTTATGATCGTTTCAATTATAATTTCAGGAATTAATTTGTTTTCACTTTCACCATCATTTATGTATTTTTTTACAAATGAGTTTGTGACAGAATATTTTTTTTTGTTATATAATCTTTCAATGATTTCTTTAAGTTCTCTTTCTTTGTAAGAATCTAAATTTATTGATGCTAATTTAAGTTGATCTATAAACCATTTAATTTCTTTAAATTTGCTTATTCTATTCTGCATATCGTTATTAAATAACATTAAAGTTGGCTTATTCCACAAAGCTGCTAATTGTAAACTTAGTGAGTCATGTGAAAGAATTAAATCAGAACTCTTTATTAACTTAGGTGTAATATTTTTAAAACTAGGATAGCCGTAAAATATTTCTTTTTGTGACTTGGGGTGTAAAGCAACGATTATTTTCTTATTATTATAGATTCTATTTAAACTTGTAAATAATTTCAAAATACCTTTTTTGTAATTTTCCTCACTTGTTACTGGTTTTTCCAAGCTAAAATAATTATCATGAGGTTCGGGATAACCCATGTCCAAAAATAAAATATAATTTTCATCAATAAACCTGGTCTCATTTTTTGCATTTTCAATTAGAAACTTATCGTAGTCATTAGTATGAAGACTAATACTTTGTTTGGAAATCTTTTGTGATTTTTTTTTTTCATTAATACCATTGTAAAAAAAAATATCAATTTTTAATCTAAATAGTTTGTTAATAATTCTTTTAAAGAAATATATTAAGAATTTTTTAATATTTAAAATTATTTCAAAAAAATTTTTTTTTAATAT